>Ga0308167_1000069_pt1 | contig 243439 bp, 204 predicted proteins | sample PhyCR1_2_FD_202138 | JGI IMG/M metagenome (GOLD analysis project Ga0308167, IMG submission 202138) | Phyllosphere microbial communities from UC Gill Tract Community Farm, Albany, California, United States - DLSLRC.R1 | ecosystem: Host-associated > Plants > Phyllosphere > Unclassified | place...
TGGAGTTGTGTCGGATCGATCATAGGCGCTATTGTGCCAGGGCAAGAGGACCTCGCCTATTGGCGCACGTGCCGATTGTCCTTCAGGTGACACGCACGACCGCGTCTTCTCCCAGGCGTTGCCAAGGTAGGCCGAGCACCAGTGCTGCGAGTTGTTCCGAGGACAGTGGCAATGGTTGCCCGACGCCACGTTGCGGCCAGACGAAGCGGCCCGTGTTCAAACGCCTGGCTGCCAGCCACACGCCAAATCCATCATGCACAAGCACCTTGATCCGATTGGCTCGGCCATTGGCAAACACATAGGCATGGTGCGGGTGTGCGGCGCCGAAGACCTTGACCACACGTGCCAGTGCGGTCTCGGTGCCGGCACGCATGTCCATGGGCTCGATGGCGAGCCAGATGGCGTCGATACGGATCACCGTAAAATCTCCCGCACCCAGGCGGCGCTGTCGTCCAGGCGGCCAGCAGGCCAATCAATGGCAATCGTGATGCCGTTGCGCTGAACTTCGATGCGCACCGGCACCGAGGGGCTCTCGGGCGCAGGTGACGTTACTGCCATTGGCAACGGGATGAAAGCGGGCACCGTATCAATGTGCTGCGTTGCCATCTTCGGTGCTCGTGTCTGATCAGCTTCCTTGATCCAACGACGCAGTACATTGGGATTCATGCCGTGCGAGATCGCGAGTGCGGAACACGACATACCGAGTTGCTGGCACTGCCGAACTAAATCGGCGCGAAATTCCGGAGAATAGCTACGCTTGGTTCGGCCTTTACGGGGCTGTTCTGCGATAGGGTACATGTGTCCGCTTCCATGATCGTGGAAACGTATGCTCTTACACGCTAATGTCGGACGCTAGATGGGATGACCGGCCGCTTACCTACCACTCTCCCCCAATCTATCAACTTACCCATCGCCCCAGCGCGCTTCGGCAATATTCCTTCGGCCCTTCAGTCAAAAATCCGTTCTCTAGGCGATCTCCCATAGTCGACCTCGCTTCTTTTGTCGATCATCGAGGTAACTGGGCTTCGAGAGATTGAACGATGTCGATATGTGTCATGCACCCTTGCACCAACCGGATCGGAATCGGCTGCAGGCGTCAAATTCCCTTCAAGGTCAGGTTGGTTCGGCAATTGATCGTCGCGTTGCCATTGTCCATTTTTCGCCTCGCCGCAGCGTTCTGCTTTGAAACCGCGGGGCAGGTGCATCGTATCGATCCGCTTTTGCTGGAAGCCATTGCGACGGTGGAGTCGAATCTCCAACCCAATGCGATGCATCACAATGCCAATGGCACGCGCGACATCGGATTGATGCAGATAAATAGCATGCATCTTCCTCATTTAAAGGCACGCGGAATCGATGAGCGGCGGCTCATGGCCCAGCCCTGCCTTTCCGTGATGGTGGCCGCCGAGATCCTCGCAGCGCTGATTGCGCGACACGGTTACGGTTGGTACGCCGTAGGTGCCTATAACGCTGGCAGCGCAACTGCGAGGGCCTCCGCTCGTCGTCGTTATATCGATAAGGTATGGGCATGCTACGCCCATCTCCTCGCGACGAAGTCCGGCGTTCGGCCTGTTGCTTTCCGAGCTTATTGATGCGGCAGGGCACGCGTGGAGCAGGGTAAATCTGAAAAAATACTACAATACACGCGTGGCCAAGGCATGCGAAAGCGTGCGAGCGTTTGGCCTATTCATCAAGGCCAATCGGTCAGCTTCCCCATGGCGCGAAATAGGTCACGATGGCGCGGGAAAATCGCCGTGTCGTTTATTACATCCGCCTTTGAGGTTAGTGAGAGTCTGATCTATGTCCTCATCCGAACGCATCGACAGTTCCTCAGGGATCGCACACCTGGTCGTGGAATCGACAGCACACTCGGTGCGCGGCGTCTGCCCGCACGATTGCCCGGATACGTGTGCCATGCGCATCACGGTACAGGATGGAAAGGCGATCGCGGTGAAGGGCGACCCAGATCATCCACCAACACAAGGGGTGTTGTGCACGAAGGTGTCACGCTACACGGAGCGGACCTACCACCGTGACCGCCTGACGCAGCCGATGCGCCGGGTCGGGCCCAAGGGCAGTGGCCAATTCGAGCCGATCAGTTGGGATGTCGCCTACCAACTCGCGGCCGATAAGCTCCGTGAAATCGCCGCGCGTGACCCAGAGGGGATTTTGCCCTACAGCTATGCCGGGACGATGGGGTTGCTCCAAGGAGAGTCCATCGCGGCGCGACTGTGGAATGTGCTCGGTGCATCCCGGCTCGAACGGACGATTTGCGCGTCGGCAGGTGCGGCGGGACTGAAACATACCTATGGCGGTAGCATCGGTGCACGGGTCGAGTTCACCGAGGAAAGCGATCTGATCGTAATCTGGGGGAGCAACCCCGTTACGTCGAGTCTGCATTTCTGGACACGTGCGCAGGAAGCGAAGCGACGTGGTGCTACGCTTATCGCGATCGACCCCTATCGCTCGCTGAGCGCGGAGAAATGTCATGAGCACATCGCGTTGCGCCCGGGTACGGATGGCGCGCTGGCACTCGGTGTGATCCATCTCTTGATCGAGAATGGTGCCGTGGACGAAGACTACGTCGCACGTTACACCATCGGATTCGACGCGCTGCGGGAGCGTGCCGCAGCCTGGCCACCCGCGCGGGTCGCGGAAACGTGTGACATCCCTGTTTCCCAATTGCTGGGGCTTGCCAACGCGTATGGTGCGTCAAAACGGTCCATGATCCGACTGAATTACGGGATGCAACGTGTCTACGGTGGTGGAAACGCCGTCCGCGCGATTGCCTGCCTGCCGTCGCTGACGGGTGCCTGGCGGCACCGTGCGGGTGGCCTGCTGCTGTCTACATCGGGCTATGCACCGGTGGATGACGTGCGTCTCCAACGTCCGGACCTGCTGCCTGTCGGCAAGATTCCGCGCAGCATCAATATGAGCGCCATCGGCGACGCGTTGACCCATCCAGGTGGCATTGTCGCAGGCATGAACGATGGGCGGGACTTTGGCGCCAAGGTGGAGGCGATCATCGTCTACAATTCGAACCCCGTGGCAGTTGCGCCGGATTCGCGCAAGGTCGTCGCGGGTTTTGCGCGTGAGGATATCTTCACCATCGTTCTCGAACATTTTCAGACGGATACCGCCGACTACGCGGATCTGCTGTTACCGGCAACTACCCAGCTCGAACATCTGGATGTCCATAAATCCTATGGGCACACCTATGTCATGGTGAACCAACCATCCATCGCGCCGCTGGCCGACGCGAAGCCGAATACGGAGATCTTTCGGGGTATTGCCGGCGCAATGGGGTTGACGGAGCCGGCATTGTTTGACAGCGACCAAGCATTGCTCGAACAGGCGTTTCGCTGGGACGATCCGTTAATGGGCGGTGTTGACGCGGCCCAATTGCAGCGTGACGGTTGGGCGCGGCTGACGCTGCCCGATGCGCCATTCGCCCAAGGCGGCTTCCGTACGCCGTCCGGTAAGTGCGAGTTCGTCTCATCAACCCTGGCCGCACTCGGACAGGACCCCCTTCCTGATTACCTGCCTCCGCGGGAGTCCCGAGAGCGAGATCCGGCACTCGCCCGGCGGTTTCCATTGGCGATGATTTCGCCGCCTGCACGTCATTTCCTGAACTCGACCTTCGTCAATATCGAAAGTCTGCGCAAGACGGAAAAAGTCCCGCGTATCGAGATTCATCCTGACGATGCGGCCGTGCGAGGCATCGTCGACGGGGAGCAGGTGCGAATTTTCAACGATCGTGGCGCATTGACCGCGCGCGCGGATGTCAGCGACCGTGCCCGGAACGGGGTGGTTGTCGGCATGGGCATCTGGTGGCGCAAGCTGGCCTCGGATGGACGTAATGTCAATGAATTAACCAGTCAGGCGCTTACTGACTTGGGCAATTCGGCATCCTTCTACGATTGTCTTGTCGAGGTTGCTCCCATGGCCAAATCGGCTGAGGTAAGTGCCTAGTGCGTGCCGGGCGCACATGTGACGTTCCGCGCGCGGGCTTTCACATTGCTCCTTAAAAGACCAACGCGATAAGGAGCGTGCAAGTGTGTGGCGCGAATAACGCCTGTGCGTGCCACGCAATTCTCCAAGTGCGATAGGGGCGGCGTAGATCCAGACCGAGGCCCGGATCTAATCACTTGCCCTGGGCCGAACGGCCCGTTACGATGCTGAAAACGAACGGTCATGCTAAAAAGACCGTCTTTCCAGGATCGTTGTTCCGGGACGCGGCTTGACGCCGGCGCGCGACGTTGTACGCGAAACGCCGCACCGCGCGTGGTTGATGCGACATGGGACCGATAAAAATGCGTCGACGCCGCCACAGCGCGACAACAATGTGACATGGGTCGGGTGGAGACAGAGATGGAGACTACGCAGTACGCAAATGTGGCTGGTGAGGCGCGGTCCGTCGAGGGGGCGCCTCCTGCTTCCGGTGCCGCGACGCGACCAGCGCGGCCGTGGGTCGCGCGCTATCCAAAGGGGGTGCCGGCGGAGATCTCGCTGACGCCAGGCGAGACGCTCGTCAGCCTGATCGAGGACAGTTGCCGGAAGTATGCCCAGCGTGAGGCATTCGTCTGTTTGGGACAGGCGATCAGCTATCAACGGCTTGCCGACGATGCGGAAGCGTTTGCAGGCTGGGTTCAGTCGCTTGGGTTGAAAAAAGGGGCGCGACTGGCGATCATGCTGCCAAACGTTTTGCAGTATCCGGTGGCGCTGTACGGCGCGATGCGGGCCGGATGCGTCATCGTCAATGTCAATCCGCTCTATACACCGCGTGAACTCGCACAGCAGCTCCGCGACAGTGGGGCCGAGGCGATCGTCATCCTCGAGAACTTCGCCGCCACGTTGCAGAAGGCGCTTTCGGAAACCGTGATTCGCCATGTGCTGGTGACGTCGGTTGGTGCGATGCTCGGGCCAAAAGGCAGGGTGATCGATTTCGTTCTGCGGCACATCAAGAAGGCCGTGCCAGAGTGGGACCTTCCCCAGCACAATGGCTGGCATGCCGCGTTGGCGATTGGCCGGCAGCGTGGTGCGGTGGCGGTGCCCTTGTCACCGGACGATATTGCCGTCCTTCAATATACGGGGGGTACCACCGGCGTGGCGAAGGGGGCCGTGCTGTTGCACCGCAACCTGCTCGCCAACGTGTTGCAGGCCGAGGCCTGGTTTGGCCCCGCGGTTGCGCAACTGAAGGATCGGGGACAGGCGATGCCGATGGTGATAGCAGCGGCGTTGCCGCTTTATCACATCTTCGCGTTGACGGTGTGCGGTATCTTTCCGCTTCGCATTGGCGGCAAGATCCTGCTGATACCCAATCCGCGCGACCTGCCTGCGGTTATCAAAGTCCTGCGTCGCCATCCCGTCAATATTTTCCCTGCCGTCAACACGCTATACAACGCGCTGCTGAATCATCCCGATATCGGTAAGGCGAATTTCTCGAATCTCATCGTGGCCATCGGTGGGGGCATGGCGGTACAGGAGGCTGTTGCCAAGCGATGGGAGGCATTGACGGGACGGGTGCTGGTAGAGGGATACGGGCTGTCGGAAACCTCGCCGATTGTCAGTTGCACGTCCACCATCGCATCTGCCTTCAGCGGGTCGATTGGCATGCCGATGCCCTCCACCGATGTCTCGATTCGGGGTGCCGATGACGCTGAAGTGGCCTACGGCGAATCCGGCGAGCTGTGCGTCAAGGGGCCGCAGGTAATGGCAGGCTATTGGCAACGTCCCGATGAAACGCGCGCCGCGATGACGTCGGATGGCTATTTCCGTACTGGCGATATCGCGCGCTTCGATGCCGAAGGTAACTTGAAATTAGTCGACCGCAAGAAGGACATGATCCTGGTCTCCGGTTTCAACGTGTATCCAAATGAGATCGAGGATGTCGTGTCATCGCTTGACGGCGTGGCGGAAGTGGCCGCCATCGGTGTGCCGGACGCCCGTACCGGTGAGTCGGTCAAGCTTTTCATCGTTCGTCGTGATCCGCGACTTGATGAGGCTGCTGTGCTGGCATATTGCCGTGAACGCCTGACCGGGTACAAGATGCCGCGAAAGATCGTGTTCCGGGAGACGTTACCGAAAACGCCGGTTGGCAAGATTCTGCGGCGCGAATTGCGCGAACTGCCTTAGTCATCGGCGCTACACGCACCCGCTCGGTGTCACGCTGTCCTGGCGAACCTTTGTTACCATGCGCTATTGTCTTTCTCGCAGGGTGCATGATGTTCGACAACTGGATCGTCGAGTTTGATCGCGGGCTGCGTTCACTGACGGGTGTGACACGATCGGCACGCCCGGACCCCGCCGCCGCACATGTGGACAGCGACGCCACGCTGACGCCGGAAGAAAAAAAGCACGCAGCAGGCTTGATGCGTGTCAATCACGTAGGCGAGGTCTGCGCCCAGGCGTTGTACCAAGCGCAGAAGGTCGCAACACGCTCTGAGAAGCTGCGTAATGCGTTCGCCCATGCGGCGCGTGAGGAAGAGGACCATCTCGCCTGGACATCCGGGCGCCTGAAGGCGCTAAATTCTCGCCCGAGTGTGCTCAATCCCGTGTGGTATGCCGGCGCGTTGGCCATCGGTTTCACCGCGGGGCGGCTTGGTGACCGCGTAAGCCTCGGCTTCATGGCCGAGACCGAGCGCCAGGTGGAAAAGCATCTGGAGGGGCATCTCGATACGCTTCCCGAAAACGACGCGGCGTCGCGCGCCGTGGTGGCACAGATGCGTACCGATGAAATGGCGCATGCGCGCAGTGCTAGCGAGGCAGGGGGGATCGATCTGCCATTCCCTATTACCGCCGCAATGCGTGCGGCGGCGAAAGTCATGACCAAGACCGCCTACTATCTTTAGCCATTTCGATTATCCCGCCGTATTGCGTCACGCATGCGGCGCGTGTTGTCCGAAACCCTGGCCCACTCCGCATCGCTCTTGCGCTGCTCGCCCCAGGGCGCATGCGGGTAGCGACCGGGAGATCGCCTGTTATTGCGGCAATGGCGGCGGTGATACATCCGTTTGATACAGTTCTGTATCTAAATCAAATTTTATTCACATGACCGACTTAGCAGCCTTGTCGGCGTCAACCGCTGCAACAGTCAGGCAAGTGTAGAAGCCAGCGGCCGCGCCGTTCGCCTTCTTGCTGTCACGTTTGCGAAAAATTTTCCGAATCCTGCGCGATACTCGTAACTTCTACAGCTTTTTGGTGAAATTCACCGGCATCGTGTCGCCTTTTGTCGCCAATTTTCACGCACTGTTGCTGGTTGTCGCGTCGAAATGCCCCAGCGTTCTCACGCATCACTTTCAGAAGAATTCCTATCACCTTCATTTTATTGATAATTTTGCATGAGTCTTGTCTGGTATCACCTGTAAGTCATTGTTCTGGCGGATAAAAATTATTCGAAATCGTTGCGGCGACCTTGACCGGGCAGGTTGCATACTCTAAAGTGGGAAAAGGTGTGGGAAAGTGCATTTTTGTGTGAAATTTACCCGGAAGCGACAGTGAGCGCGACGGATCGCAGGTGGTGTTTTTAGGAAGGGCGAACCGATCAGACGGCGCGTCCAGGAGGCAAGGGCGTGTTCCAAGGGGCGTCAGCGCTGACTCTCGATGCCAAGGGGCGGATGTCGATTCCGACCCGGCATCGTGACGCGCTGCTTGGGCAGGCTGAAGGCCGCGTGACGATGACCAAGCATCCCGACGGTTGCCTGTTGTTGTTTCCACGTCCCGAATGGGAAGTATTTCGGACGAAGATTGCCGCGTTGCCAATGGATGCGCATTGGTGGCGCCGGATTTTCCTCGGAAATGCATCGGATGTCGAGATGGACGGGACCGGGCGGGTGCTCGTGTCGCCGGAGTTGCGGATGGCGGCGAATCTGGAAAAAGAAGTGATGTTGCTTGGCATGGGCAGTCATTTCGAAGTCTGGGACGCGCAGACGTATGCAGCGAAAGAGCAGGCAGCGATGTCGCAAGGCATGCCTGACGCTCTGAAGAATTTCAGTTTCTGAGCCGCAAGGCGTGACGTGATGCCAGACGCGGCTAATAACGAATTCCTGCACCGAACGGTGCTGCTTGATGATGCGGTCGATGCCCTCGTGTGGCGTCGGGATGGCACCTACATCGACGGCACGTTCGGGCGAGGCGGTCATAGTCGGGCGGTGTTGCGCAAATTGACGCCGGGTGCGCGATTGCTTGCGTTCGACAAGGACCCGTCGGCCATTGCCGCAGCGGCGGTGGTCAAGGCGGAGCAGGCAGCACAGGCCGATGCCGCGGAATTCGACATCGTCCACCATAGTTTTGCCACGCTGGCAGACACGCTGGCCGTGCGTGGTATGGCTGCCGTATCGGGCGTGTTGCTGGATCTGGGGGTGTCGTCGCCGCAATTGGACGACGCGTCGCGGGGTTTCAGCTTTCGGGCCGATGGTCCATTGGATATGCGGATGGACACCACGCGCGGTGAATCCGCCGCGCAATGGCTGACGCATGCGTCGGTCGAAGACATGACGAGGGTGATACGAGATTATGGGGAAGAACGGTTTGCTTTTTCGATTGCAAAGGCGATTGCTGCTCGCAGGGCAGCGTCCGATACGCTCGGCCCTCTCGCCCGAACAGGTGAGCTTGCCGCACTCGTGGCGGGCGCCGTCAAAACTCGCGAGAAAGGCAAGGACCCGGCCACCCGCACCTTTCAGGCTCTACGGATTCACGTCAATCAAGAGCTTGCGGAGCTGCAGGTAGCGTTGGACGCGGCTTTGTCCGCATTGGAGGTGGGTGGCAGGCTGGTGGTGATCAGCTTTCATTCGCTTGAAGACCGCATCGTCAAACAGTTCATGCAAACGCACTCGACCACGCCCGCGCTCGACCGTCGTCTGCCCATTCGCGCGGACGCGCTGCCTACGCCGCCATTGCGCCGCGTGGCGCGTCTGCTTCCGGGTGCGGCGGAAGTGGCGGCGAATCCACGCGCGCGGTCGGCCGTGATGCGCGTGGCGGAGAAGGTCGGGCCGTATCACGCGCACGATGCGGGTGCACTCACGCGCGCCGGGCACCGTCCGACCCGCGGAGCGCGCGGATGAGCCGCCTTGATGCCTTCCTCTTGCTCGCGCTGATCGCGTGCGCGCTGTCGGTCGTCAATTCGACGTACCAGCAGCGACGCGTGTTCGTCGAGTTGGAGCGGGCGCAGGGGCAGCAGCAAAGCCTTGGCCAGGACTGGACGCGACTGCAGTACGAGCAAAGTGCCTTGTCGAAGACGTCGCGTATCGAAGATATCAGCAGTAATCAGTTGGGCATGAGCGCGGTGACGGCTGGGCGTACCGAATATCTGAATGAGGATGGCAGCGCGGTGAGCATCGCGCCGTTGCCGGCGTCCGTGTCCGCCGTCGCGCCACCGCCCCGTTCATCGACGGCGCCTCCCACCAGTCGTCCGGTGCAGCAAGCCACGGTAGCGAAACCACCGGTACAATCCGCTGTCAAAAAGCAAGTCCCCACTGCCGCGCTCAAGTCCGCGGCTTCGTCGCGTCCGGCGCGCGCAACGCATGATGAGCGTGCCGCCCAGGAGGCGCGTGCCGCACGTGCCGCGCGGGACGATCGTGCCGCCGCGGCTGCGGCAGCGGCCATCATGTCCGGCAAGGCTGGCGCGAACGGTGGGGGGCGGCAATGAAGAAGCAGCCGGATACCCCGCTCCGAGCGCGGCGCAGCGACCGCGGCGTGCAATTTTCATCGAGCCCGATGTTGTCGGTCAGTCTGCCAATGTGGCGCTCGAAGCTCGTCGTGTTCCTGATTTTCCTCGCGTTCGTGGCGCTTGCCGGTCGGGCGTTCTGGATTCAGGGCCCGGGAAATGCGTTCTATCAGCGGCAAGGTGCGAGCCGGTTCGAACGGACGATCGAGCTGCCGGCAAGCCGCGGCAAGATCATGGACCGCAATGGATTGATGCTCGCGACCACGTTGCCGGTGCGGGCGATCTGGGCCGTTCCCGATGACGTGCCTGAAGACTTGCCCGCAAGCAAGCGGGACGCCTTGGCGAAATTGCTCGACGTCGATTCGAAGGAATTACGCGTTAAACTCTCGCGCAATTCAATGTTCGCTTATATCAAGCGGCAGGTGCCGATAGAGACCGCCGACAAGGTGATGGCACTCGATATTCCCGGTATTCATCAGAACGTGGAATACAAGCGGTATTACCCGGAAGGCGAGATCACCGCGCAATTGGTTGGCTTCACCGACATCAACGACGAAGGTCAGGACGGTGTCGAACTCGCGATGCAGAATCAACTGGTGGGCGCGCCGGGCAGTCGTCGTGTGATCAAGGATCGTCTTGGTCATATCGTTCAAGACGTCGATGAACTCACCGTGCCGCGCGACGGCAAGGACATGCGTCTGTCGATTGACAGCAAGATCCAATACATCACTTTCAATGAACTGAAGAATGCCGTTGTCGACAATAAGGCCGCGGCCGGCGCCGCGATCGTCGTCGACGCACGCACAGGTGAAGTGCTGGCTCTGGCGAACTATCCGACATACAACCCGAACGACCGCTCGCACTTGACGGGCGAGCAGTTGCGCAATCGCGTGTTCACGGATTCGTTCGAGCCCGGTTCGATCATGAAGCCGTTCACGTTATCCCTTGCTCTCGATCTGCATCGGGTGACGCCGAATACGATCGTCAATACTGCCCCGGGGTCGTATTCGCTCGATGGCGCAAGGATCACCGACGATGCCGATTTTGGCACCCTTACGGTGGGTGGCGTGCTGCAGAAGTCGAGTAACGTGGGTACCAGCAAGATCGCGATGCAGTTGCGTCCGGAGGAGCAGTGGAATATGTACACGAGCCTGGGATTCGGCGTCGCGCCGAATATCGGGTTCCCCGGCGCGGTGGCCGGTCGTCTGCGTCCCTGGAAGAGCTGGCGCCGCATCGAGCAGGCAACCATGTCCTATGGCTATGGCCTTTCGGTGTCGCTGTTCCAACTGGCGCATGCGTATACGGTGTTCACGAACAATGGGCGCGAACTGCCGTTGTCGCTGTATAAGCTGGATGGGGCGCCGCAATCGGGGCCGCAGGTATTCGAGCCGAAGACGATGGCCGAGTTGCGCACCATGCTCGCATCGGTTGTCGGCCCTGGTGGTACGGCACCGTTGGCCCGTGTTCCAGGCTATACGGTGGGTGGCAAGACCGGTACGGCATACAAGCACTTTGCGCATGGTTATGACAAGTCGCGCTATCGCGCGTCGTTCGTCGGTATCGCGCCGATGTCGAATCCGCGGATCATCGTCGCCGTTTCGGTGGATGACCCGCGTGGTGGCAAGCACTTCGGTGGACAGGTGTCCGCGCCGGTCTTCTCGACGATTGCGGGCGAGATTCTGCGTGCGCTGAATGTCGCGCCGGACGCGCCGTTCAAGCAGACGGTTGCCGCCGTGTCGCCTACCGTCCAACCCGGTGTGTCCGGCCCGGCGCGCGCAGTGGCGCAGGCGACGACGCGCGGGGCGCATGTCGTCCGCGCGGCATTGCACGATGGCGGCACGGTGCATGCGACGCATGGCGATGCCGCGTCCGCGCATGAATCGTATGCGCGAAAGGTCATGCGATGATCGCCCGCACCGATCGCTCCGCCGCGATGTCCGCCGCCGCCCTCGTCAATGCCAATGTGCCTCGCGCCGGCGCGTTGCCGATGCCGGCGGCGGCACAGCGCGCAGTGGCATGGTTGCGTTCCGTGCTATCGGCAAGCGCGAACCTGCGCACCGATAGCCGTGCCATCCAGCCGGGCGATGGCTATCTCGCCTACGCGGTGGAGGGGGCCGACAACCGGCCGCATATCGTTGATGCGCTTGCGCGTGGCGCGAAGGCCATCGTGCTGCAGCCGGCGGGAGAGGGGCGATCGTCCGTCGGCGTGTCCGATGCGGCGGTGGTGGCAAACGCGCTGGATCAGGATGGCGTAGGAGCGGTGCAAGACGCGGGCGGCGGAACGCCGGCGCTGCCCGTGCGGGACCTTGATGTACTTGCTGGCTATATCGCGAGTGGCTGGTACGGCACGCCGAGCGTCGCCTTGCGCGTGATGGGCGTCACTGGCACGAATGGCAAGACATCGACGACCCAGTGGATCGCGGCAGCGTTGGCGGATATGAGCATTCGCACCGCCGTTATCGGAACGCTCGGTTCGGGCATGCCCGACAAATTGCAGTGGACCGGGTTTACAACGCCGAATGCCGCGCAGTTCCAGCAGCAGTTGGCGCAGATGCGAGACGAACGTGCGGTGGCCGTGGCGGTGGAGGTATCGTCGCATGCACTGCACCAGGGGCGTGTCAACGGCACGGCGTTCGATATCGCCGTCTTCACGAACTTGACGCAGGACCATCTCGACTATCACGGTACGCTGGAAGGATATGAAGCCGCCAAGGCCAGGCTCTTCAACTGGCCCGGTTTGCGCGCGGCGGTAATCAATGCGGACGACGCTGCAGGGCGACGCTTATTGATGCAATGGCCAGTACCTGCCGGTGCCGCGCGCCAGGCGCATGCACCATTGGTCATCGCGTATTCGGTCGACGATGCGATTGAGGACGACGAGGCTGCGAGCGCTGCACGCGCGGCTATCGAACACGCTTGTGCGGGCGCCGTGGGTGTCCTGAGTGCGGCTGCGTTGCGCGCCACCGCATCGGGTGGCACGGCACTGACGATCCGCTATGAACAACGCCCGTCGTCGCCCGCCGTTGTTGCCCCGTCCGATTCTATGCCGACGAATGTCGCGCGTGCTGATGACCGCGCGGTTGCACACGGGCTACTCGCCGATCGGGTCGCGCTCGTGCACACGGCGGTGATCGAAGTGGCGACAATGGGCGCGTTCAATGTCTCGAACCTGATGGCTGTGCTGGGCGCGGTGTTGTTCGCCACCTGTGATGTCGCCGCCGGTATCGATGCCGTTTCGTTCGATGCGGCTGTGCAATCGCTTGTGACCTTGCAGCCGGTGCTGGGGCGGATGCAGCGCCTGGGCGGCAATCCCCAGCGCGACGAACCGTTGATCGTCATCGACTATGCCCATACGCCGGATGCGCTGGACAAGACGTTGCGTGCATTACGGCCAGTAGCGGCGGCACGCGGCGGCGCACTGACGGTCATGTTCGGTTGCGGTGGCGATCGCGACAATGCCAAGCGGCCAATCATGGGGGGAATCGCCGAGCGGCTCGCGGATCATGTCGTGTTGACGAGCGACAATCCGCGTACCGAAGTTCCTGCATCCATCATCGATCAGATCGCCGCCGGCATGTCGTCGGACGCATTGCAGCACCGGGTGCGTCGCATCGACGATCGGGCGAGCGCGATCTTGCAGACGGTGCGCGCCGCGGCGCAACGCGATGTAGTGTTGTTGGCCGGCAAAGGGCATGAAGCGACGCAGGAAGTCATGGGCAAGAAACGTCCGTTCCAGGATCAGGATCACGCGCTGCTCGCCTTGGCCACACGGGCGACGCAGATGCGCTCGGAAGCCCGATCCGAGTCTCGCGGTGGGGAGCACGGTGGCGACCACGGGCACGGCGGACAGGGAGAGCGGTCATGACGATGACGACCTTGGCGCAAGCGGCGCAATGGATCGAAGGCGCGCGGGTTGTCGGCGCTGCCGACGCCGCGGCGATCGTGATCGACCGCATTGTCACGGATAGCCGCCAGGCTGGCGTGGGCGATCTGTTTGTCGCGTTGCGCGGTGATCGTTTCGATGCACACGATTTTCTCGATGCCGTTGCAACGCAGGGCGTCGCGGCAGTCATCGTCGCGCGGGCGCCAGCGTCATTTTCGCGGCCCTATCTGTTGGTGCCGGATACCCGTCGGGCGTTGGGTGAACTCGCACGCGGTTGGCGCCGGACTTTCGCCGCGCGCGTCGGGGGCATGGTATCGGTGGCGGCGGTGGGCTCAGTCGAGTCGGCCGTGGGCGGCTCGGGCATGCCGATCGTCGCGGTGACCGGGAGCAACGGCAAGACCACCGTCAAGGAGATGATCGCGTCGATATTCGCCGCTGCGGTGGGTGCCGATCATTGTCTCGCCACGCGCGGGAATTTCAACAATGACATCGGCTTGCCGCTGACGCTGCTGCGACTGCGTGCAACGCATCGCCTGGCGGTCATCGAAATGGGCATGAACCATCCGGACGAGACGCGTTATCTCGCCGGTATCTGTGAGCCGACGGTCGGACTGGTGAACAACGCGCAGCGTGAGCATCAGGAATTCATGCACACCGTGGAAGCGGTGGCATTGGAACATGCGAGCGTGATTCACGCATTACCGGTTGATGGCACGGCGGTCTACCCGGCGGACGACGCGTACGCCGCGATCTGGCGAGTGGCCGCGCATACACGACGCATCATCGATTTCGCACTGCTCGACGACGGGGGCGATGGTCAGGCCGGCCGTGGCGTGACCCGTGCCGCGGTGACGGGCCGGTGGCGTGCGGCGGGGGCGAGCGCCGATGGGCAACCGAATGGCCTGCTTGAGGTTGAAACGCCCGTTGGTACATTCTCGGTGGCGCTGCGTACGCAAGGTCGCCATAACCTGCGTAATGCGTTGGCGGCCACCGCCGCGGCAGTAGCCGCGGGTGTCGGCGTCGATGCGATCCGCTCCGGCTTGCAGGCGTTTGCGCCGGTCAACGGGCGTTTGCAGCAGAAACGGGCAACAGTGGGAGCGTTGGCCGGTGCGAGCGTGATCGACGATACCTACAACGCTAATCCGGATTCGATGCGCGCCGCGATCGATGTGCTGGCACAGGCCGCTTCGCCGCGCGTGCTGGTGGTGGGTGACATGGGCGAGGTGGGAGATCAGGAAGCCGTCGCGCATCGCGAAGTGGGTCTGTATGCCTATGCGCAAGGCGTGGATGCGCTTTATGCGCTGGGCCGGGCATCGCGCGGTGTCTGCGATGCGTTCAATGCCGCGCGGGCGCAGGACGATGTGTCGAACCACGATCGTGTCGGTGGACGAAGTGCTTGGCATTTCGATAACGCCGATGCGCTGATCGCCGCGCTGCAGGGCGGATCGTCGTTGTCGTCCGCGCAGTCTGCTTCCAGTGTGACGGTATTGGTGAAGGGGTCGCGTTTCATGGCGATGGAGAAGGTGGTGGCGGCGCTGGTCGGCGAGACGTCGACCGCGCCACATTGAGCGCGGTGCCGTAGCGGGAGGTGCCGCGCGGTGCGGTAACGACGTGACGGACGCGCGGCAGGGGCAGTAAGGCGGAACGGGCGCGTAAGTGCAGGGGTAACCTGGAACGCGCGGTGAGGAACACCGCTGCGGACCGGATTTAAGGGAAGGATTGTCAATGTTGCTGCTGTTGGCGCAATGGCTGCAAAGTGATGCAAGCTATTTGCGTGTCATCAATTACCTGACGTTTCGTGCGGTGATGGCCACCATCACCGCGCTCGTCATCGGCCTGGTCTGCGGGCCGGCTGTCATTCGCAAGCTGACCGCCCTGAAGATGGGGCAGGCAGTGCGCAACGACGGCCCGCAGACCCATCTGGTCAAAAGCGGTACGCCGACGATGGGCGGCGTGCTGATCTTGATCGGCATCGCCGTGTCCACGTTGTTGTGGGCTGATCTGACGAATCGGTTTGTCTGGATCGTCATGTTGGTGACGTTTGGCTTCGGCCTGATCGGCTGGGTCGATGATTATCGAAAGGTCGTGCACAAAGATCCGCGCGGGATGTCCTCCCGCGAAAAGTATTTCTGGCAATCGCTGATCGGCCTGATCGCCGCGGTCTATCTTGCTGTCAGCGTGTCGCAGTCCAGCAATGCGCATGTGTTTCAAGTGCTGATCAATTGGTTTCGTAATGGCTTGCCAACGGACCTGCCGGATCGCGCGAATCTGATTTTGCCGTTTCTGAAATCGATGAGCTATCCGTTGGGGCTGGCGGGGTTCATGACGTTGACGTATCTGGTGATCGTCGGGTCGAGCAATGCAGTGAACCTGACCGATGGCCTCGATGGCCTCGTGATCATGCCTGTCGTGTTGGTGGGTAGCGCGCTTGGTGTCTTCGCCTATGTGATGGGTAGTGCCGTGTATTCGCGTTATCTGCTGTTTCCACATATTCCTGGTGCGGGGGAATTGTTGATTTTCTGCTCGGCGATGTCGGGTGCGGGGCTCGCTTTTCTCTGGTACAACACGCACCCCGCCCAGGTATTCATGGGCGATGTCGGTGCCTTGGCGCTGGGTGGCGCGCTGGGTACCGTCGCCGTGATCGTGCGGCAGGAAATCGTGCTGTTCATTATGGGGGGCGTGTTCGTGGCCGAGACCGTGTCCGTGATTTTGCAGGTGGGCTGGTTCAAGTACACGAAACGCTTTCGCGGTGAAGGGCGACGGCTGTTCAAGATGGCGCCTTTGCACCATCACTTCGAATTGAGTGGCTGGAAGGAAACGCAGGTGGTGGTCCGCTTCTGGGTCATCACCCTGATGCTGGTGCTGGTGGGCTTGTCCACGTTGAAATTGCGCTGATATGACGCTTGATCTCTCCATCCTGTTCGGCGAAGCCGCGTATCCAGAGGATACGCGGCGGACGCGCGCGCGCGCAGGATCGGCGACCGGCGCGATGGTGGAGGAGCGTGGTGACGCCGCATGGGATTCCGAGACCGATGCAGACCGGCTGCGCGCACCCCATGTACTAGTACTTGGCCTTGGCGAATCGGGTTTCGCGATGGCGCGCTGGTGCGCGACGCATGGCTGCACGTTGCGGCTGACGGACTCACGCGCGTCCCCGCCGAATCGTGATGCCGCCTTGGCATTGCCGTCGGGGGTACAAGGGCCGCATACGTTCGCATCGGCACAGGCTGACGTCGTGGATAGCGCCGATGCGAGCGCCGGGCAGGTCCATGCCTTTGCGCCGAGTCTCCTCGATGGCGGCATCGATCTGGTGGCCATCAGCCCAGGCCTTTCGCCGTTGGATCCGTCGGTGGCGATGTTGTTGGCGGCTGCGCACGAACGGGATATTCCGGTCTGGGGCGAATTGGAGTTCTTTGCTCGCGCGCTGCGTGCGTTGCGCGCCGCAGGACAGCCATCGCATGTGATCGCGATCACCGGCACGAACGGCAAGACCACCACCACGGCAATGACGGGTCAGTTGGTCGCGCGTACCGGTTGCACTGTTGCTGTCGCGGGCAATATCAGCCCGGCCATGTTGACGCGCTTGCTTGATGCCATCGAGCAGCAGTCATTGCCGCAGGTCTGGGTGCTCGAACTGTCCAGCTTCCAGTTGGAAACGGCCCGCACATTCGAAGCCGACGCTGCCGCGGTGCTGAACGTGACTCAGGATCATCTGGACTGGCACGGCGGCATGGATGCCTATGCCGCGGCGAAATTCCGTATTTTCGGTGCACACACGCGGCCGGTGATCAATCGCGACGATGCGCGTGGTGCGGCATGGCTCGCGCAATGGCGCGGGATGCAGGCCGAGGTGGCACGCGAAGCGGGTATCGCGCCGCGCCGCGCCGCGACCTTCGGCATGGGTGCGCCAACGTTGGCGGGTGACTTCGGGCTTGTCGAAGAAGGCGGCTTGACGTGGCTTGCACATGTCGTGCGCGCGGATGGCGTGGACGACGTGCCGCCGATGGCGGGGCTTGATCCGGTGCGGGGCGTTGTTGTTGCGCCGATGCCGCCGGAAACGGAAGCCGATGCTGATGCGGTCGTGACGTCGGATGTCGCCGAGGATGGCGTAGCTGATGGCGACACAGCCGATGTCGACGGGCATGCCGACCTGACGGATGACGTGGCGCTGTCATCGACACCGACCGATCCGGAGGCCTCGATGGCCTTGGCCAACGAGACCGATGCTGCTGATGTGGCCGAGACGGTCTTGGCGGAGCCGGTCGATAGCGAGGATGGCAAGACGCCGCGTCGGCGGCGCCGTAAAGCGTTTGTCGAACCGGAAGGCATGACGAAATTGTTGATGCCGGTGGACGCGTTGCGCGTGCGCGGCCTGCATAACGCTTGTAACGCGTTGGCGGCGTTGGCGCTGTGCCGAGGCATTGGCTTGCCGCTGGCGCCGTTGCTGCATGGTTTGCGTGAATACCGTGGCGAGCCGCATCGGGTCGAGGTGATCGCGACGCTGGAGGGCGTGGATTACGTCGACGACAGCAAGGCAACCAACGTGGGTGCGACCGTGGCGGCCTTGGACGGCCTGGCCGCGCCGACGATTCTGATTGCCGGCGGCGATGGCAAGGGACAGGATTTCTCGCCATTGCTGCCCGCGGTGGCACGGTGGTGCAAGGCCGTGATGTTGATCGGCCGGGATGGTCCGCAGGTACGTGCGGCGATTGAAAGCGCTGGCGTCGTGCTGGAGGATCATTCCACGTTGCAAGCGGCGGTGGATGCCGCGGCGGCGTATGCCGCACCAGGCGACGTCGTTTTGTTGTCGCCGGCATGCGCGAGCTTCGATATGTTCCGTGGTTATGCGCATCGCGCAGCGGTGTTTCACGAATGCGTCGCGGAGCGCGCCGCCGCGCAGGGAGTGATGTTATGAGTTTTATCGCCAAGATCGTTTCGCTATTGCCGGGTCGCAAGAACGCGATGCCCAGTGGTCCCGGTTCGAGCGCCTCGACCATGGCACCAGGCGCGATGCCGGGTATGCCGGTGGGCGGCAGGGAATTAGCCGGTCTGTCGAACGCCGTGAACGGCGCGCGGCCGAAACGCTCGAAAATGCTCGAGTACGATCAGGTGCTGTTGTGGATCATCATCGCGCTGTTGTCGCTGGGGTTGATCATGGTGTATTCGGCGTCGATCGCAATGCCGGATTCGCCGCGCTATTCGCAATGGAGCCCCGCGCATTTTCTGATCCGTCATCTCTTCTCGTTAAGCGTTGCGGGCACGGCGGCGTTCATCGCGATCCGCATCCCGATGCAGACGTGGTATCGGATCGCACCGAAGATTTTCCTGTTTTCGCTGGTGCTGCTGATCATTGTGTTGGTACCGCATCTGGGCAAGGGGGTGAACGGGTCGCGTCGCTGGATTCCGCTCGGCATCTTGAACATGCAGCCTTCGGAGTTGATGAAGTTCGCCGTGACGATTTACGCGGCGAACTACGTGGTGCGCAAGCAGGAGTTCATGCAGAGCTTTGGCCGCGGCTTCCTGCCGATGGCGATGGCGGTGGGTTTCGTCGGCGCCCTGCTGCTGCTCGAACCGGACATGGGCGCCTTCCTCGTGATCGCGACGATTGCGATGGGCGCGCTGTTCCTCGGCGGCGTCAATGGACGACTGTTCGCCGGTCTTGTGTTGACGGCCGTGGGGACTTTCAGCGCCTTGATCTGGTTGTCGCCGTGGCGCCGTGCGCGGATCTTCGCGTATCTCGATCCATGGAATGTCGAATACGCGCAGGGCAAGGCGTACCAGTTGACGCACTCGTTGATCGCGTTCGGGCGCGGCGAGTGGTTCGGCGTGGGCCTGGGCAACAGCGTTGAAAAGCTGAACTACCTGCCCGAAGCGCATACGGACTTCATTCTCGCCGTGATTGGTGAGGAACTGGGCTTTGTCGGTGTGATGCTGGTGATCTTGCTGTTCTACGGTTTCGTGCGCCGGGCGTTCGATATCGGCCGCCAGGCGCTGGCGCTGGATCGCACGTTCTCGGGGCTGGTTGCCAAGGGCATCGGAATCTGGATGGGGGCGCAGGCGTTCATCAACATCGGCGTAAACCTCGGCCTGTTGCCGACGAAGGGATTGACCTTGCCACTTGTCAGCTATGGCGGCTCCGGCATCCTGATCAACTGCATCGCCTGCGCGGTGTTGTTGCGTGTGGATTATGAGAACCGGCTGTTGATGCGAGGAGGCAAGGCATGACGGCCTGGCCGGTCACTGCTGGCAGCCACGACGACGCGACATCGCCGCGTCGTGGCCTGGCGTCGCCTGCGCAGAGGCCGTGGGCATCTGCCGATGCATCGGTCGCGACAACGCCGCGACCGATGTCTTCGCAGCAGGTGGATCAGGCCTTGCAGCCGCCTGGTACGCTGCTGGTGATGGCCGGGGGCACCGGCGGGCATGTTTTCCCAGGATTGGCGGTCGCGCATCGGATGGCGCAGGCGGGCTGGAACGTCGTGTGGCTGGGTAGTCCGAACGGGATGGAGGCCACGCTGGTACCCAAGCATGGCGTGCCGATCGCGTTCGTGCGATTTGGCGGTGTGCGCGGCAAGGGGCTGGCAACGAAACTGGCCGCGCCGTTCAAGCTGGTGCGCGCATGCTTCGATGCGGCTGGTGTGCTGGGACGGGTGCAACCGGACGTGATCCTGGGGATGGGCGGCTACATCACGTTTCCAGCAGGATTGGTTGCGGCGATCAAGCGCGTGCCGCTGGTGCTGCACGAGCAGAATTCGATTGCAGGCATGGCGAATCGCCTGCTGGCAAAGCTCGCGCGCAGAACGCTGGTGGCGTTTCCCCATGCGCTGCCCGACGCCGAGTGGACCGGTAACCCGGTGCGCGCCGATGTGGTCGGCGTGCCGACGCCTGAAACGCGTTTCGAGGGCCGTGGCGGTGCGTTGCAGCTGCTGGTCGTTGGCGGGAGTCTGGGGGCGGCGGCATTGAATGAAACGGTACCTCGTGCGCTGGCGCGTCTGCCGGTGGCATCGCGGCCGCATGTCGTGCATCAAGCCGGCGCAAAGCATCTGGATGCGCTGCATAAGCACTATGCCGATGCGGGTCTGTCGGTTGAACCGGGCTCCGGCGTGGAACTGGTGCCCTTTATCGACGACATGGCGCAGGCGTATGCCCAGGCGGATGTGGTGATTTGCCGATCCGGTGCGATGACGGTATCGGAAATCGCGGCGATTGGCGTGGCGGCGCTGTTTGTGCCGTTCCCCTTCGCGGTGGATGACCACCAGACGACCAACGGGCAATTTCTGTCCGAGCGGGGCGCGGCGGTGTTGATCCAGCAACGTGATTTGCGGGTCGACACATTGGCCGACTGGCTCGCCGGCCTCACGCGCGCGACGTTGTTGGACATGGCGTGCAAGGCGCGTGCGCTGGCGCGGCCCGATGCCACCGCGCAGGTCGCGATAGCCTGCGCCGAGACGGCGCGGCCGCGACGTTCGGGCCAGGGTAGAAGTACCCTCCGGGGCGACGGTTCGGCCTCCAATCGGAGCGGGACGCGGGATAGTAAGCAAGAACACGGCGTCGACGTCCACCACGGCCCTTCCGGGGCGCGGGGCGGCGATGCAGGAAGCAGATCATGAAACACATCGTCAAACGCATTCATTTTGTCGGCATCGGCGGCTCAGGCATGAGTGGCATCGCCGAGGTGCTGTTGAACCAGGGATACCAGGTCAGCGGTTCGGACTTGCAACGCAGCGCGACGACGGAGCGGCTTGCCGCTCTCGGCGCGACGCTTGCCTATACGCACGAAGCAGCCAATATCGCGCAGGCGGATTGCGTGGTGACATCCACGGCGGTGCATTCCGGCAATCCGGAGGTGCTGGCCGCACGCGCGAAGCGCATCCCGATCGTGCCGCGCGCCAGCATGCTCGCGGAATTGATGCGGTTGAAGCAGGGCATCGCCATTGCCGGCACCCATGGCAAGACGACGACCACGAGCCTGGTTGCGAGCGTGCTCGGGGAGGGCGGTCTCGATCCGACGTTCGTCATCGGTGGTCGTTTGAACAGCGCAGGAGCGAGCGCGCGACTCGGTACCGGTGATTTCATCGTTGCCGAGGCGGACGAATCCGATGCGTCCTTCCTGAATCTGTTCCCGGTGATCGAGGTCATCACGAATATCGATCTGGATCACATGGACACGTACGGGCACGACGTGTCGCGCTTGAAGCAGGCGTTTGTCGATTTCACGAAGCGCTTGCCTTTCTACGGCATCGCGGTGCTTTGCGTCGATGATGCGAACGTGCGCGAGATCCTGCCGTTCGTATCCAAGCCTATTGTCCGTTACGGAATGAGTCCGGAGGCGCAGGTACGCGCGATCGACGTTCGTCCAGTGGGCCAGCAGATGCACTTTACGGTCGTGCGCGAAGAGATGGCGCCGCTGGATGTCGTACTGAATCTGCCCGGTGAGCATAACGTTCGCAATGCATTGGCGGCGATTGCCATTGCGACTGAACTCGAAGTGCCGGATTCCGCGATCTGCGCCGCGTTGGCAGGCTTTACCGGCGTGGGTCGGCGTTTCCAGCGTTACGGCGAAGTGCTCGTGCCGAAAGAGGCCGGCGCCGACACTGTCGACCAGACATATACGTTGATCGATGACTACGGTCATCACCCGGTCGAGATGGCGGCGACGATCGCCGCGGCACGCGGTGCGTTTCCGGGGCGTCGACTCGTGCTGGCGTTCCAGCCGCATCGCTACACGCGCACGCGTGATTGTTTCGAGGATTTCGTCCAGGTGCTGTCGACGGTCGATGCCCTGGTCATGACGGAGGTGTATGCCGCCGGTGAAGCGCCAATCGTTGCGGCCGATGGACGGGCGCTGGTTCGCGCCGTTCGGGTGGCGGGCAAGATCGAGCCGGTGTTCGTTGACGATGTCGCGAAGTTGCCTGAGGGCATTCGTCATATCGTCAAGGCGGGCGACGTCGTGATCACGATGGGTGCGGGCACGATTGGCGGCGTACCCGGCATTCTGGCAAGGGAGGGCGCATGAACGCATCCTCGGAAAATCCGATCGTCGGCGCGATGAGCGATCCGGGCAGGCTGGCCAGTAATCCGTTGGCCAGCACGATGCAGACGTCGTGGAAAGCGCATGCCCAACGCGACCCGGCACGCTTTGGCAAGGTCGCTGTGCTGCTCGGTGGCGAAAGCGCGGAGCGCGAGGTGTCACTGAAATCCGGTGGGCTGGTGCTGGCGGCGCTGCGGCACCACGGCGTGGATGCGCACGCCTTCGATCCGTCGGAGCAGTCTCTGCTGACATTGAAGGACCAGGGCTTTACGTGCGTTTTCAACGCATTGCATGGCGGCTATGGCGAAGACGGCCGCCTGCAGGGGGCACTGGACTTCCTTGGCGTTCGGTACACAGGTCCGGGCGTATTGGGATCGGCGTTGGGAATGGACAAGTTCCGCAGCAAACTCGTGTGGCAGCAGGCGGGTATTCCCACGCCGCCGTTCGAGACGGTGTTCCGGTTGCTCGGCGCGTCCGGCGCGCCGGCTGACGCGCCAGCCTATCAGCCGCGTGCGACGGAGATCATCGCGAAGCTCGGCCTGCCGTTGTTCGTCAAGGCCGCTAGCGAAGGGTCTAGCGTGGCGGTGTACAAGGTCAAGACGGCCGATGCGCTGGCACCGGCGGTTGCGGCGGCCGCGCGCGCGGACAAGATCGTATTGGTGGAGCAGAGCATCGAGGCGGGCGGCGATCCACTGACCAGTATCGGAGGGGAATACACGATCGCGATCGCGGGGGACATGCCGCTGCCGATTATCAAGATCGTGCCGCAAAACGAGTTCTACGATTACGACGCGAAGTACCTGTCGGATGCAACGCAGTACCTCATTCCGTCGGGTCTCGACGAAGCGCGCGAAGCAGCGTTTTCCGTGTTGGCGAAACAGGCGTTCGCGTTACTGGGTGGCAGCACCTGGGGCCGCGTCGATTTCATGGTGGATGCGAAGGGCGATCCGTATTTCCTCGAAGTCAATACCGCGCCAGGCATGACCGATCATTCGTTGCCACCCAAGGCGGCACGTGCGATTGGCGTGTCGTATGAGGATCTGGTCCTGCATGTGTTGTCGTTGACGTTGGATGCCTGACGGATGAGCGGCATGTGGCACAACGTGCGTCAGTTGAATGCGGCGGCAAGCCTGCTGACGGCACTGGCGCTGTTGGCATTATTGGGCGCGGCCGGTTATTGGTGCGCGCAGCGACCGATGTTCTCGCTGCGCACGATTGCGGTGGAGGGAGATGTCGCGCACGTGAACGCTCCGACCATCCGGGCGGACGTATTGAGCACGCTGCATGGCAACTTCTTTACGGTGGACCTGGAGCGTACGCAGGCTGCATTCGAGCAGATGCCGTGGGTGCATCACGCAAGTGTTCGACGCGTCTGGCCGAACGGGCTGGCGGTCTCGTTAGAGGAATACCGGCCGCTGGCGACATGGGGCGACGACCAGATGGTGAGTGTGGATGGGGATTTGTTTACGGTGAACCAGGACGAGGTGGATGGTGACTTGCCGGCGTTCAGTGGGCCGCCGGGTAGTGAAAAGATGGTCGTGCAGCGGTATCACGACTTCACGCAATGGTTTAAGCCACTGGGCGCGGTGCCGGAGTCGGTCACGCTGTCCGCCCGGTATGCCTGGACTGTGAAACTGAACAATGGGCTGGAGGTCGATCTGGGCCGCGAACGTAATCCGCAGACGCTCGATGAGCGCACGACGCGCCTGGTGAAGGCTTGGCCAGAGATAACCAAGCAGTGGGGGCCCGACATCGATCACGCCGACTTACGTTATCCAAATGGTTTTTCGATCCGGGCGGCCTCGATGCGGTTCGCGAAAGATCCGCGAGCGACCGGAGCGAACCGATGAAGGTTGCGGCAAGGGCGGCAAATGCAACAAAAAGTACTGCGGCGTTGGTAGAAGCCAGCGCACTGATGGCAGCAGTTTCAGCGACACACGATAACGCCAACGTTTTACACACACGCCATGAGTAAAGATTTCAAGGAACTGTTGGTCTCGCTCGACATCGGCACCTCGAAGGTGGTGGCGATCGTCGGTGAACTGCGTGGCGATGGGCGCTACGAGGTCATCGGCCTTGGCCAGAGCGAATCGCGCGGCCTGAAGAAAGGCGTCGTCGTCAATATCGAGGCCACTGTTCAGTCGATTCAGCGTGCGCTGGAAGAGGCCGAGTTGATGGCCGATTGCAAGATCACGAATGTGTTCACCGGTATTGCTGGCAGTCACATTCGCAGCTTCAATTCGAGCGGCATGGTGGCGATCAAGGACAAGGAAGTGACGCAGGCCGACGTGGCCCGGGTGATCGAGACCGCGAAAGCGATCAACATTCCCACGGATCAGCAGGTGCTGCACATCTTGACGCAGGAATTCATCATCGATGGGCAGGAGGACGTGCGCGAGCCCATCGGCATGAGCGGTATTCGCCTGGAAGTGAAGGTGCACATCGTGACTGGCCCGGTGTCCGCGGCGCAGAACATCGTCAAGTGCGTGCGTCGCTGCGGTCTCGAAGTCAACGATCTCGTGTTGCATCCCCTGGCGTCGAGTTTGTCTGTATTGACCGACGACGAGCGTGAACTGGGGGTCGTGCTGGTCGACATTGGTGGCGGCACGACCGATATCGCGATCTTCAGCGAAGGCGCGATCCGGCACACGGCAGTGATCCCAATTGCTGGTGACCAGATCACCAGCGACGTGGCGATGGCGCTGCGCACGCCAACGCCGGACGCGGAAGACATCAAGGTCGCGCACGGCATCGCGAAGCAGGCGCTGGCGGATCCGGACGAGATGATCGAAGTGCCCGGACTTGGCGAGCGCGGTCCGCGTACGTTGTCGCGCCAGGCTCTGGCGGCCGTGATCGAGCCGCGCGTCGAGGAATTGCTGTCGCTGGTCCAGCAGGTGGTCCGTGAGTCGGGATACGAGGAATTGTTATCGTCGGGTATCGTGCTGACCGGCGGTGCCGCAATGATGCCGGGCATGGTCGAGCTCGGCGAAGACATCTTCCTGAAGCCCGTACGCGTAGGTGTGCCGGAGTATTCCGGAGGGCTGGCCGACGTGGTGCGTAATCCGCGCTACTCGACGGCGATGGGGTTGTTGCATGAAGCGCATGCGCAACGCGCGCGGGGACGCAAGGTGTCGCCGAAGACGGGATCGATGAACGGGTTCTTCTCGCGCATGAAAGAGTGGTTTGTCGGCAATTTCTAAACCGATGGTGTGGCGGTATCGAATCACAATTGCATTGGTGGTGTCATCGACAGGCAAGGGTCATGCGTTAGGTCATCGATATGCCAATGCGGGGCGGTTGCAAAAGGTTGCAGCAGTAGAGAGCAGGTTGCTGTAGAAGGGTAGTGAACAGTCATGATGGTTTTTGCGTCGCGCGGCGGCGGCGCACGTCGTGGTACTTGCCCGAGTACCACGACGCGATACAAAGCACGATTGCCGTGCTGCGTGAGCGCCGAGTCGAGGTAACGTTCTTAATTCAAGATGGAGGCAAACATGGAATTCGAAATGCTGGAAACCGAAACCAACGGCACCGTAATCAAGGTGGTGGGAGTAGGCGGCGCTGGCGGCAATGCTGTCGAGCATATGATCAATCGCGGCGTGCAAGGCGTGGAATTCGTCTGCATGAATACGGATGCCCAAGCGCTTGCACGCATGAAGGCAACCACGGTGATCCAGTTGGGCAAGACCGGCCTTGGTGCAGGCGCAAAGCCGGAAATGGGCAGCGCGGCGGCGGAAGAAGCGCGTGAGCGCATCTGCGACGCACTGCGTGGCGCGCATATGGTGTTCATCACTGCCGGCATGGGGGGGGGCACCGGTACTGGTGCGGCGCCGGTGGTTGCGCAATGTGCGAAGGAAATGGGGATTCTGACGGTAGGCGTGGTGTCCAAGCCGTTCGAGTTCGAAGGCGGCAAGCGCAAGCGCGTGGCGGAAGCCGGCGCGCAATCACTTGAAGAGAACGTTGACTCGCTGATCGTCGTGTTGAATGACAAGTTGTTCGAAGTCATGGGCGACGATGCCGAGATGGACAAGTGCTTCCAATGCGCCGACGATGTGCTGCATAACGCCGTGGCCGGTATCGCGGAAATCATCAATGTCGACGGTCTGGTGAACGTCGACTTCGAAGACGTGAAGACGGTCATGGGCGAGCAGGGCAAGGCGATGATGGGCACGGCGACGGTTGCCGGTGTCGATCGCGCACGCCTGGCCGCGGAGCAAGCCGTGGCAAGCCCGTTGCTGGAAGGTGTCGACTTGTCCGGGGCGCGCGGCGTGCTGGTCAACATCACGGCAAGCCGCTCGCTGCGCTTGTCGGAAACGCGTGAAGTGATGAACACGATCAAGGGCTACGCCGCGGAAGACGCGACGGTGATCTTTGGTACCGTGTACGACGATGCAATGGGTGATGCGCTGCGCGTGACGGTTGTGGCGACGGGCCTTGGTCGTGCCGGTAAAAAGGCACAGTCTGCACCGATGACGCTGTTGCGTACCGGTACCGACAACGCGATGATCCACATGCAACACGGTAATGCCACGCACCACGTCGGCAGTGGGGTTGCCGACTACGGTTCGTTGGATACACCGGCGGTGTGGCGCAACACACGTGAGACGGCGTCGGCGCACGTGGCGGCGTTGCGTGAAAAGGGCGTGGAAACACACGACATTCCGGCTTTCTTGCGCAAGCAGGCGGACTGACGTCGCGTGCCGGCCATGTCGTGACGGTGCGGTACGGGTTGATTTCGAGAGAGCAGGAGTGCGGATGCGCTAAAAGCGTGAGTCTTTTGACTCAAGATTGCGGAGTGATCGTCCGTTAGACAAGCTATGAGGACGGCGAGGCGTGCATCATTGTGGGTTCAGGACCCGCAGGGCACCGCGCCCCCCCGGCGAAACGGACATCGGATGAAAGGAACCGACGAATGATCTGCATTCGGCGGCGCTGTCGGCACGGTTGCCGATGGACATCCGGCAAGATCGCCCGCTTTATCCGTAGTTGTCTCGAAAGTCGACCGTGATGCAGCGGCACGGCAGTATCCGGACGTGAGAGTGGATGTTCATTCAGACACCGATACCGCCGCCGATATGACGATTGGTGGCACGTTCCCAACCGATGAAGGGTGCGATTCAGGCCTGACATCGGGCTGTTTCAGGTTGGGGCGACACATCGTCATTACGCATCTCGGGCAGGATGCCGGCGGAATCGGAGCCTGAGCGTCGCTTAAACGCAACGTAAGTTGCACTTTCAGACAACGGCTCGACGGGATGGGGAATGCCTCCCCCCAACCTGTCGAGCCGTTGTGTCATTTGGCTGTCACGGTTTTTGCTATATCAAGAGAAAGGGCCTTGCGTAGCAAACGTTGTTGCAGGGATAACAAACCGAAACACAATGAAGCACGATGAAGCATCGTGCCTTAGCGTGCTTTGGTAGAATACGGACTATGGAATAAGAGCGTCCGATTAATCAAATCAATCGTTTGTGTGCTAAACGATGCGATTGATTGGACAGGCACCCCATCCAGGGGCACGCTCGACGTAATTTCCGTGGGTTGATTGCGCTGTGGCGCATCGGCAATCGCGGAAAACGCGCGCAGGACCACGAAGAGTGACGCTTATGTTGAAACAACGAACCATCAAGACGATCGTCAAGACCACCGGTATCGGCCTGCATTCGGGCCGCAAGGTGGAACTGACGTTGCGTCCGGCGCCCAAGGACACCGGCATCGTATATACGCGGGTCGACCTCGACCCGGTCGTCGAGATCCCGGCGCGGGCGCACGCGATCGGCGGCACGCGCATGGCCTCCGTGCTGGAGAAGGATGGTGCACGCGTGTCGACGATCGAGCACTTGATGTCTGCCTGCGCGGGCTTGGGAATCGACAATCTATATGTCGATATCACTGCCGAAGAAATCCCGATCATGGATGGCAGCGCCGCATCGTTTGTCTTCTTGCTGCAATCGGCGGGAATCGAGGAGCAGAATGCGCTGAAGCGCTTCATTCGCATCAAGAAGCCGGTGGAAGTGCGTGAGGGTGACAAATATGCCCGGCTCGATCCGTACTTCGGATTCAAGCTGAAGTTCACGATCGATTTCCAGCATCCGGCGGTGGATAAGACGGGGCAGGAGGTGGAAGTGGATTTCGCCGAGACGTCATATATCCGGGATATCGCGCGAGCGAGAACGTTTGGTTTCGCTTACGAGTTCGAGGCGATGCGCGAGATGGGCCTGGCGCGTGGCGGCAGCATGGAAAACGCGATCGTGCTCGATGAATACCGCATTTTGAACAATGACGGACTGCGCTACGACGATGAATTCGTCAAGCATAAGACCCTGGATGCGATTGGTGATCTGTACGTTGCCGGTCGTCCGCTGCTGGGCGCCTATACTGCGTACAAGTCGGGGCATGGATTGAATAATTTGCTGCTGCGCGAAATGTTTGCGCATGAAGACGCTTATGAGATCGTTACGTTCGACGATATTCAAAAGGCACCCAAGGGTGTCGCGTTGGACCTGCAATCAGTCTATGCCTGAAAGCCGGCGCCTATTGACAACTGGCTGAGGCGCGTTGCTGGGCGTGTCGGCCGGAAGCAAAAACCTGCGTGCGTTCTAACGAACCACAGCAGGTTTTTTTACGCGTGCCACTTTGTTTGCTCGCGGCTTTTGCTACACGCGCATATTGCTCAACGATGTCTGCCATGCCGCGACACCATCGTTTCGAGTGCATCCTTTAGCGGCGACGGTTCCAGTGATGCGCGGAGTGCATCGAGGCAGGCAAGCCCTACCGGACTGATCCGTGCGGTTTTCGGCTGGGGTGGAGGCGTTGCGGCAACCGGACGAATGCGTACCTTGATCGCCTCGATCTGCCAACCGCGCGCCTGCAGTGCCGATACCAACGTTGGTGCGAGGTGCCGCAGGCGCGCGGCCAAAGCGTTATGCGGCGTCAGCAGTGTCAACGTGCCATCTTGCGTGCCTGCTGGCGAGACGTTGCCACACAGGTAGGCGGGCAAGCAGGCGCCGATATCGGTCTCCAGCGCCTGAAGTCGCGCAACGCCCTCTCGGAGTGCCGCAAAGGCATCGTTCGATGCCAGTGCATCGCTGATCGCTACCGGACGCCTGGCGCGGTCGCCGCGATCCGGTCGACCGTTCGGCCGAATGGTTCGCCGATCGGCGCCACGCCCGCGTGCTGGCGCCTGGCCGGACGGCTTGTCGGTGACGCGCTCGGGCGCTTGAGCAGGAGAGTCGGACCAGGGGACGGACGAGAAAGGCGACATAAGCAGCGAGGAACGGACAGATAACCTGAACGAGATTCGGGTGGATTCCGCCAGATGGTCTAAGATACCACCGTTGCACGCGGCTGCGGGGTGTCGCGTGATAAAATGCCCAATTCACTTTACAAGCAAACCGACGCTGCCCGCTGCCTTTATCGCCGCGCCGGCGTCGGGCCGTGGCCCGGCCAGGGCGATCCATGCGTCGATCCGTCTGGGATCCCCGCTGCCGATCAACCTGCCGTCATAGCGCGGCGCGACGCATAGAAACGACCTGATGATCTCCGGAATTCTCCAGAAGGTATTTGGCAGCCACAATCAACGGCTGATCAAGCAGTACCGTAAAACCGTCGCCGTGATCAATGCGCTAGAGCCGCAGATCGAAAAGCTCAGCGATGCCGAGCTGCAAGGCAAGACGGTCGAGTTCCGCCAACGGATCGCGCAAGGCGATACGCTGGACAAGTTGCTGCCGGAGGCGTTCGCGGTATGCCGTGAAGCCAGCCGGCGCGTGCTGGGCATGCGGCATTTCGACGTGCAGTTGATCGGCGGGATGGCCTTGCATGACGGTCGGATCAGCGAAATGCGCACCGGCGAGGGCAAGACGCTTTGCGCCACGCTTGCCGCCTACCTGAATGCATTGTCCGGTCATGGCGTGCATGTGATCACCGTCAACGACTACCTTGCGCAGCGTGACGCGGAGTCGATGGGACGCCTGTACAACTGGCTTGGGCTGAGCGTCGGCGTCAACCTGTCGCAGATGGATCACGCGTCGAAGCAGCAGGCGTATGCGTCGGATATCACGTACGGCACGAACAACGAATTCGGCTTCGACTATCTGCGCGACAACATGGTCTATGAGGTAGAAGGCCGCGTGCAACGCCAGTTGAACTTCGCGATCGTCGACGAAGTGGATTCGATCTTGATCGATGAAGCGCGTACGCCATTGATCATTTCCGGCCAGGCCGAGGATCATACCGACCTGTACGTGCGGATGAATGCACTGCCGGCAGAATTGACGCGTCAGATCGGGGAAGAAAAATCCGACGGTACCGGCGTGGAAGTGCCGGGTGACTATACCGTCGATGAAAAACAGCGCCAAGTGTTCCTGACCGAAAGTGGTCATGAGAAAGCCGAGAAGTTGTTGTCGGAATGGGGCTTGATCGGTGAGGGCGAGAGCCTGTACGCACCACAGAACATCACGTTGATGCACCACGTGTACGCCGCGCTACGCGCACACACGTTGTTCCTGATCGACCAGCACTACGTGGTCCAGAACGGCGAAGTGGTCATTGTCGATGAATTCACCGGACGTCTGATGTCCGGCCGACGTTGGTCCGAGGGCCTGCATCAGGCGGTGGAGGCGAAGGAAGGCGTCAAGATCCAGAACGAGAACCAGACGCTTGCGTCCATCACGTTCCAGAATTACTTCCGGATGTACGCGAAGCTGTCCGGCATGACCGGTACCGCGGAAACGGAGGCTTACGAATTCAAGGAAATCTACGGCCTGGAAACGGTCGTGATCCCGACCAATCGGCCGCCGAAGCGGACCGATCGCCAGGACCAGATATATAAGACCGCGAAGGAACGCTACGATGCGGTCATTCGCGAGATCAAGGAGTGCAATGAGCGCGGGCAGCCGGTGCTGGTGGGCACGACGTCGATCGAAAGCTCGGAGTTGCTGTCGCATCTGCTGAACCAGGTGAAGTTGCCGCATCAGGTGCTGAACGCGAAGCAGCACGAGCGCGAGGCGGAGATCATCGCGCAGGCGGGACGTCCGGGCGTCATCACCATCGCCACGAATATGGCCGGTCGCGGTACCGACATCGTGTTGGGCGGCAACGTCGAGAAGCAGGCCGGTTTCGTCGAGGCAGACGACAGCATTGCGGCCGATGCCAAACCGGCGATGATCAAGAAACTGCACGACGAGTGGCAGACGCTGCATGAGCAGGTGAAGAGTGCCGGTGGCCTGCATATCATCGGTACCGAACGGCATGAGTCGCGTCGCATCGACAACCAGTTGCGCGGTCGCGCGGGCCGTCAGGGTGATCCGGGTTCGTCGCGCTTCTTCCTGTCGCTGGAAGATCCGTTATTGCGTATTTTTGCCGGGGACCGCGTTCGCGCGATCATGGACCGCTTGAAGATGCCGGAAGGCGAAGCCATCGAGGCGGGCATCGTTTCGCGGTCGATCGAGTCCGCGCAGCGCAAGGTGGAAGCACGCAACTTCGATATCCGCAAGCAATTGCTCGAATACGACGATGTGTCGAACGATCAGCGCAAGGTCATTTATCAGCAGCGCAACGAGCTGCTGGAAGCCAGTGACATCTCGGAGACGATCGCGGCGATGCGTGCGTCGGTGTTCAACGATCTGGTCCGCACCTACGTGCCCGCCGGCAGTATCGAGGAACAGTGGCAGCTCGAGGGGCTGGAACAGGTACTACGCGACGACTGGCAGATGTTCGTGCCATTGACGGAACTGGTCAAGGCGGCGCAGAACGTGACCGATGAGGACGTTCTGGAGAAGGTGCTCGAGGATGCTGACGCCACCTACGAAATGAAGGTCGGCATGGTCAGCCGAGAGAGCTTCAATGGTTTCGAGCGCTCGGTGATGTTGCAGACACTGGACTCCCGCTGGCGCGAGCACCTCGCCGCGCTGGATCACTTGCGTCAGGGTATCCATCTGCGTGGGTATGCGCAGAAGAACCCGAAGCAGGAATACAAGCGCGAGGCGTTCGAGTTGTTCGCGCAGACGCTGGATGCGATCAAGTCCGAGGTGATCCGCTTCGTGATGACCGTACAGATCCAGTCACCAGAGCAGCTCGAAGACGCGACGGAACGCGTGGAGGAGCTGGCGGCGGAAGAGCTGGCCGGCGTCGCCTTCCATTCCAGCGACGAGACTGGCGCGGAGATCGTTCAGCATGGCGATGTAGCCGTATCCGGTGTAGGTGTGCCGGGCACGCGGGCACCGATTGCAGTGGCGGCGGGCGCCGTGTCCAGCGGTTCGGCCGCGATGCTGGCCGCCGGCGTGCATCCGGCCGCGGCGTCGGCCGGGCGCTACGGGCAGACCGATGAATCGCCGATTGCCGCGCCGCCGGCCCATACGCCTGTGGCGGAAGATGGTGCGGCGGTGCCGCGGGTGGGGCGCAACGACCCTTGTCCTTGCGGCAGCGGCAAGAAATACAAGCAATGTCACGGCAAGCTGAGCTGATGCTGGCGGTGTTTTTCTGAAGATCTTTTTCGAGAGGGCCGCGCGATGGCCGTTAATTTTCCTGACATTCGTGCCGAACAACTGCATCCCGTCGCCGGCGTGACACTGGGGTGGGCCGAGGCGCATATTCGCAAGCCGAACCGCAAGGATGTGCTGGTGATGCGGTTCGACGAGGGCACGAGCGTGTCTGGTGTCTTTACGTTGAACCGGTTTTGCGCCGCGCCAGTGACCGTGTGTCGTGAACACCTGTCGGCGCAGCGCGAGGCGGGCGCGCCGGGCGTCCGGGCGCTGGTGGTCAATACAGGCAATGCGAACGCCGGGACCGGTGCGCCCGGCATGGCGCATGCGCGTCAGACTTGCGCCGAACTCGCGGCGTTACTGCGGTTGGATGCAAAGCAGATTCTGCCGTTTTCCACGGGCGTGATTCTCGAACCACTGCCGGTCGATCGTCTGGTCGCGGGTCTGCCGCAGGCGTTGGCGCAACAGTCGCCCGCGCATTGGCATGAGGCCGCTCAGGCGATCATGACGACGGACACGCTGCCGAAAGCGGCGTCGCGTGAAGTGACGATCGACGGGCATCGCGTGGCGATTACCGGCATCAGCAAGGGTGCCGGCATGATCAAGCCGAACATGGCGACGATGTTGGGCTTCATGGCGACCGATGCCGACATCGCGCCCGCTTTGCTGGATGCATTGGTCAAGGACATCGCGGACCGCTCTTTCAACTGCGTGACGATCGATGGCGATACCTCGACGAACGACTCGTTCATCATTGCGGCGACTGGGCATTCGTCACTGCCGCCGATTATGTCAGCCGATGCGCCCGCCTATGCGGCATTGCGCGATGCCTTGCTCGCGGTGGCGCAGGAGATCTCGCAATTGATCGTGCGGGACGGCGAAGGCGCGACCAAGTTCATCACGATCCGCGTTGAAGGCGGCGCGAATCCGGCCGAGTGCCGAAAGATCGGTTATGCGATCGGCCATTCGCCGCTGGTGAAGACCGCGTTCTTCGCCTCGGACCCGAACCTCGGGCGTATCCTCGCCGCGATCGGTTACGCCGGTGTCGACGATCTGGATGTTGGTGGGATCGATTTGTATCTGGACGATGTCTGGGTGGCGAAGTCGGGTGGCCGCAATCCGGATTACCGTGAGGAAGACGGACAGCGGGTGATGAAGCAGAGCGAAATTACCGTACGTGTGGTCTTGGGGCGCGGCGACGCCAGTGCGACGATCTGGACGTGCGACTTGTCGCATGAATACGTCAGCATCAACGCCGACTATCGGTCCTGACCTGTCGACACGACGCTTTGCGGAGGAGGCCGCGCCCATGGAAAAGCTTGACCAATTTCTGACGCGGGCCGAGGCACTGCTCGGCCGGCTGGAGGCGCTGCTGCCGCCGACGATGCCCGAGGTGGCCTGGGAGCAGGCCATTGCTTTCCGTTGGCGCACGCGTCAGGGACGCGGCTATCTTCAGGCGGTACCGTCTGTTTCCTCGATCACGTTAGCGGACTTGCAGAACATCGACCGCCAGAAAGCGTCGATCGACGGCAATACCCGGCAGTTTGTCGAAGGCCGTCCGGCCAATAACGTGTTGCTGACCGGGGCGCGCGGCACAGGCAAATCATCGTTGATCAAGGCCTGCCTGAACGCATATGCCGCCCGCGGCCTGCGCCTGATCGAGGTGGACAAGGACGATTTGCACGACCTTGGCGATATCGTCGACCTCGTGTCGGCGCGACCGGAGCGCTTTGTGATCTTCTGTGACGACTTGTCGTTCGAGGACGGCGAGTCGGGCTACAAGGCGCTGAAGGTGGCGCTGGATGGATCGATCGCGGCGCAGTCGGACAATGTGCTTATCTACGCGACGTCGAATCGTCGTCACCTGCTGCCCGAATATCAACGGGACAATGAGACCTACAAGCACACCAGCGATGGCGAGATTCATCCGGGCGAGGTCATCGAGGAAAAGATCTCGTTGTCAGAGCGCTTCGGCTTGTGGGTCAGTTTTTATCCATTCAAGCAGGACGACTACCTATCGATCGTTTCGCACTGGCTGCGTCACTTCGGGTGCGACAACGCCACCGTGGAAACGGCGCGTGGCGATGCGTTGGTCTGGGCGCTTGAGCGGGGCTCGCGTTCCGGCCGGGTGGCGTTCCAGTTCGCACGGGATTGGTGCGGCAAGCGTATGGCGTCGGCACCATGAGTGACATCCCGCAATCCCAGGTCAGTCGTGACGTTACCGAAGCGGTGGGCGCGTCGAATGACCGCGACGCGCCCACCCGCACGCTCGACGGGAGACCTGTTACGCGGGTTGCGGTGGGAGTGATGCTCGATGCGCAAGGACGCTTTCTGCTGGCGCAACGCCCCGACGGCAAGCCGTATGCCGGATATTGGGAATTTCCTGGTGGCAAGCTGGAAGAGGACGAGACAGTCGAGACCGCGCTCGCGCGGGAGCTTGAAGAGGAACTGGGCGTGCGCATTCACGGCAGCGTGCCTTGGCGCGTGCTGGAACATGATTATCCGCATGCCTATGTGCGGCTTTTTTTTCACGAGATCACCCGGTGGGACGGCGTACCGACCGGACGTGAAGGGCAAGCTTTTTTCTGGGCAGAAACGCCCGTGACGATCACGCCGCTGCTCCCGGCCGCCGAACCGATCATTGCCTGGCTGGCATCGGAGCGGGGCGGGGCCTGATGTACCTCCGCGGCATTCGCATGTGACACGGTGCGGTGCACGCCGCGCGGCTGTGTGTGGGCCGCTCAGTCGCGTCAGTTGATACGTCGACGGTCGCTGCCTTCCAACGGCGGTCCTTGATCGATGCCGCTCTCGCCGTCCTGTGTCGGGTCCTGCGCATCGCTGCTGATGGTGTATTTCTCGGCTGCCCAGGCGCCAAGGTCGATTTGCTTGCAACGCTCGGAGCAAAACGGGCGGAATCGATTTTCCGGCTTCCATTCGACCGAAGCGCCGCATGTCGGGCATTTGACGGTAGTCATCGTAACGACGGTATTACAAACTGCAGAGACGTAGCTCGAACGGGACGTCATGATCGAGCGCGCGGGGTTTCATATCACCATCCTGGACGGTGAAGCGTACCCACAACATGTACTTATTGGCGCTGGCTTCCGGGATCGCTCCCATGTCGGGTTCCACCCATATCTGCATCAACTGATAGCTGCGGCCAGACAGCATTTCCTGATAGCTGCCTTGCGCGGCCATGACCTTTTTGCCATGACCTGATTCGCGTGCCAGGCGCAGCACCAGTTTGGCGGCTTCGTAAAGCGGCAGCACCGGACGAATCCAGTTGGTGATGTCCCTGCGACGTACGTCCGCCGGATGTTGCTGCCATGCGTAGAACGACGGCAGGTCAAACTTGCAGGTCCCTCCGGGCACAACCATGCGGCTGCGGATGCCGCTCAGCCATTCGTTTTCGATCAGATGCTGCCCTGGCTTGCCATGCAACTGGGTCAGACCGTTCAGAGCATCATCAAATCCGCTCAACAGGGACTCCAGACGGTTTTGCTCGATATCCGGGTTGTCGCGCAAAGGTGTCAACGCTTGCTTCTTGCGTTCGAGTTCCTTGAACAGGTCGGACTTCAGGTCGGTGCGTCCGGTGACATCGGCGATTTCAAACAGCGTCGTCAACGCGGCATGATGCATGCGTGGATCTTCCTGTTCGAGGAAGAACACAAATCGCTCGAACAGATCTTCCAGCCGCAGCAAGGTCCGGATGCGTTCGTTGAACGGATATTCGTAAAGAATATTCAAGCGGAATCGCCTTTAGGACAGGGTGGCGCAGCGGGTGCGAGGTTCGCCCGCCGCTCGCATGAAATTCGTCATTCTTGCCGCGTCGCGTTACGCGCCACGGCAAGTGAGGTCGGTAACGCGCATGTCGCGGCGTCAAGTGAAAACGGCGCAACGCGGCGCGCGGGCCGTGCCAACGTGTCATTCTAATGCGGGGTCATCCGTACCGCAACGCGCGATCTCCACGTAACGGCGATGGAGTGACGCAATTTCGGTGTGCAATGCATCCAAAGCGACATCCTGATTCAACAGCACATCGTCGGCAACGGCCAGCCGTGCTTCCCGGCTGGCCTGCGAGGCGATGATCGCACGCACTTGCACCTCCGGCAGTCCCCGCCGCGTAACGACCCGCGTCACTTGCGTCTCGACGTCGCAATCCACCACCAGAATACGGTCGTAGCGCTCGGTTTGTCCCGACTCCACCAGCAATGGCACGGCAAAAACCAGATAGGCAGGCGCCGGCGTGCGCCGCGCGGCGCTGGCGCTCTCAGCGTCGATGGCGGCGCGGATCAAAGGATGCGTGATCGCTTCCAGTTGTCGCCGGGCGTGCGGGTCCGTGAAGATCTTGTCACGCATCCGTGGCCGGTCCAGTGCGCCGTCCCCGTTGATGAAAATGGGCCCGAACGCATCCCTGATCGGCGCGATGGCGCTACCACCGGGCGCCGTAACCGCGTGTGCCACCAGGTCGCTGTCGATCACGTAGGCGCCAAGAGTGGCCAGTGCGTCGCTGACAAGCGTCTTGCCGCTGCCGATGCCGCCGGTCAAGCCAATTCGCAACAGGCGTGCCGGCGCGGCGGCGATGGTCTCGGGAGACAAAGGCATGAGGTTCCTTATGTTCGTGGCTCGCGGGTACGCATTGCACGGGTCGTCAGAGACCGATCGCCCAGGGCGTGACCAGTGACGTCATCAGATCGCCAAACAGCAAGGTGATGGCACCGGCGATGGCCAGATACGGTCCGAACGGTAACGGCTCGTCGCGGGCAACACGGCCCCGCGCCAGTGCGGCCATCCCGATGACGCTGCCACTCAACGCCGCCACCAGAATGATTTGCGGCAATGCCGTCCAGCCAAACCAGGCGCCCAGCGCGGCCAGCAGCTTGAAGTCGCCATATCCGATGCCTTCCTTGCCGCGTACCAGGCGAAAGACCCAGTACACGGCCCAAAGGAACAGATAGCCGACCGCGGCACCGATCACCGCTTCGGACAGGGGACAGAATAACCCTTCATGCATGCGTGGGGGAAAAGCGGCATCGGCGAGCAGGGACCCGATCCCTGAATCGGCTCCACCGCTCGCGCCCGCCGCGCCATTCGCATCGATCGCATCGGGCAGCAGAAATCCGGATCCGTTATCGGAGGCGCCCGGTCCGGTTGCTGGTCCATGCGCCGCCATCGCATGCCAGCCATGCGACCATATCGGCAGGTTCAGCAACAGGCCCACCCAGAGCAACGGCAGGGTGATCACATCGGGCAGGAACTGCGTGCGCGCGTCGATGCACGCCAGGACGAGCAACGTACTGAGCAGTCCAAAGCCCGCCAGTGCCTGCCACTCCGCGCCGAAACGCCAGAACGCCGCCAGTGCCAGGAGCAATGTCGCGGCTTCGATGGTTGGATAGAAGAGACCGATACCGGTGCCGCACGCCCGGCATCGGCCGCGCGCAAGCAGATAGCCCAGCAGCGGCAGGTTTTCATACCAGGTCAGCGTGTGGCCGCAATGCGGGCAATGCGAACGCGGCTGTATCAGGTCGAAGCGTTGATCCGTTGTCACGCTCCGGCGTCCGGCCTGGTCGTCGTTCACGTCCGAAGCCCCCTGTGCACTGACGGCTTGGCCCGCGAGGGCGCGCCCGCGCACGAGGTCATCGTCGACTCTAGCGGCGGGGCCGACCAGATCGAATGCGCGCTCTGCTTCCCACGCGCGCGCCATCATGATCGGAACGCGATGGATGACGACGGTCAGAAAACTGCCGATCACCACGCCGAACAGCCCGACGAACAACCATTGCAGCGGCAACGGCCAGGAGGCAAACGTTTGCCACGCCTCGACGGCTGCCATCGCGTTCCAGGTCTTGCCATCCATGCCTATATCCTCGATCCGAACGGGCCCCATCCTATATCACCTCGCCGAGTTTGATAATCGGCAGGTACAAGGCGAGAATAACAACGCCGACCACCGCGCCACACACCAGCAGCGCTGCCGGCTCGATCCAGCGGATACATTGCTCGATGCGGTCATGCACGGCGGCACGTTGCCGTCGCGCGAGGGCACCTAGCATCGACGCCAGCGCGCCGGTGCGTTCGGCGACCGCGGTCAAGCGTAGCGCGTCTTCGTTAAATGCATGGCTCGCTCGCATCGCTTGCGCGAGCGTCGCGCCGTGTGCGATCTTGCCGGCCAGGAACCGTTGCAGCATCGCCTGCGTGCCCTGTGCGCCACCTGGATCGCCGTCCGCCATCGCCCGCAATGCGTCGTGCAATGGGATACCCGCGTCGAGCAACGTGGCGAGCGCCATGCCCCACCCGGCAAAACGCGCGTTGCGGCGCCAGGAGGCCACGCCCGGCACGGCATCCGCGCAAGTCGAGAGGACCCGGCGCCCCCTGCCGCGCCACCGTGCGCAGGTGGCATCTATCGGCGTCCGCAGTGCCGGCGTTGCGCGCAACAACGCCAGCGTCACGCCGATCGCCGCGCCAAGGCCCACGCCGCGCAGTAGTGATGCGAGCCCGTCACGCAGGCCCGCGGACAGTGCGATGATCCATTGTGTCAGCACCGGTAGCGGTGCATCGAAGCTGGCAAACAATTGTGCGAAAGCGGGCACGCTCCAGATCATCAGGCCCGTCATCAAGCCGATGGACACGCAGCAAACGAAGATCGGGTAGGCTAGGGCGCGGCGGATCGCGATACGGTATGCAGCCTGGCGCTCGCACAGATTCGCGGCGTCGCATAGCGCCGTACCCAGCGTGCCGGCGCGTTCGCTTTGGCGGACCAACATTACGCTCGTGCGATCGAACAGCCGGGGATGGTCCCCCAGCGCATCGGACAACGATTTGCCATGTAGCAACTGCCGCTTCAGACGGAGTGCCAATGCTGCAACGCCAACGTTCGCAGTACTCGCGGATAGGACATCCAGCGCTTCGACAATGTCGATGCCTGCCGTCAACAGCTCGCCGAGCTGCCGCATCAGCGTGTGTGCTTGCGTCACGCGGACGGCCTTGACGCCCGTCATGCGCCGGAGGATGCCTGCATCGCCCAGGGTCTGCGGCCCCGCGCGTCGCGTGGAAGCACGTCTGCCCCGGTGCATCAGCCGATCTCCGGGATGGGCGCGACCCGGGAGGGCGGGAGGTGGGCCGCACAGGGGCCAAGCACACGACGCATCTCATCGCGAGTCGTATGTCCCGCGGCCACGTGCGCGAGCGCGGCATCGTGCAGCGTTGGAAGCGCATGGAGCACGTCGCGAATATCCCGTCCGCCGTGGCCGGCGTGCGGCGCGGGGACGTCGACATATCGATGCGGATGCCGATGCGCCGCTGCGATATGGGCGCGCAGGCTGTCACTCAGCGGCATCAACTGGAATGCCCCGATGCGGCCGCGATAGCCAATGCCGTTGCAGTCCTTGCACTCCCGATTGTTGCCGGCGACCCATTCCTGCTCATGCCGTGGGTCGGGGCGTCGGCATATGCCGCACAGGCGTCTCAGCAACCGTTGCGCGGCGACGAGTCGTACGGTGTCGACGATCCGGTAAGGGGCCACGCCGAGGTCTTCCAACCGCGCAATGGTCGAGGGCGCGTCATTGGTGTGAAGGGTCGACAGGACAAGGTGACCGGTTTGCGCTGCCTGGACCGCGATATCCGCGGTCCGTGTATCGCGGATCTCGCCGATCATGATGACGTCCGGGTCCTGACGCAGCAAGGCGCGCAGCACCGTCGGAAAATCGAGACCGGCTTTGTCCCGGATCGACACCTGATTTGCGCCAGGCAGGCGAATCTCCACGGGGTCTTCCACCGTGCAGATATTGATGCCGTCGTGCAGCAGGGCCTGCAGCATCGAGAACAGCGTTAGGCTCTTGCCGCTTCCGGTGGGTCCGGTCAGGACGATCATGCCGTGCGATGCGGACAACGCGGCGGTGACCGTCGCCACTTGATCGGCGGTGAGGCCCAGCAGTCCGATGTCGGAGGTGGGTGGCAACACATCGAGCCTGCGTAACACCAGCTTTTCACCGTGTATTGTCGGCAGAGTACTGACGCGAAACGCCTCCTCGCGCGCAGGGCCGAGCGGGAGGACGAGGCGACCGTCCTGGGGCCGGCGATGTTCAGCGATATCGAGGCCAGCCAATGTCTTCACGCGGGCGAGCAGGGCGTCGCGCAAGTGCAGCGGCGGGCTGGGGACGTCGTGTAAAACGCCGTCTATCCGCAGCCGCAGTCGCCACCCACGGGCGCTACGTTCGAAGTGCAGGTCCGACGCACGGCGCAGTCTGGCATCCGCCAGTATTCGGTCGAGCCACTGCACGACGGGCGCATCGCTGGCCGCGGTACGGTCGTCTGGGTGAGTTGGTACGTAGAGCATCGCGGCATCGCATTCCGGCTTGGGAGCATCGATGATCGCCCGGTCCGCGGCGTATTGAACAGTCGACCGGATGGTGTGGGGCAACCGTATGGTGTCCTGAAGCGCCGCGCCTTGTGGTGCATTGCCATGCCGTACAGGTCTTCTTCCCGCCGGTTGTTCCGTCTGGCTGATGGCTGTTTAATACATTGTGGGCGCGACGGACGCGGGACGGAACAGCTTGACCGCGCGAATGGCCTGGTTGTCGATCTGGACGACTTCCACCAAGCAGTCGCCAATTCGCAGGGCGACGTTGCCTTCCGGAATTTCCGTCAGCACTTCCAATATCAAGCCATTCAAGGTTTTCGGGCCATCGATCGGCAAGGACAATCCCAACGTTCGATTCAACTCGCGTAACGGCGTCCCGCCCGACACCACGCAGTCGCCGGCGGCGCTCCACCCACCGCGAGACGCCGAGCTGCGTGGCGTCGATGTGGTGAATTCGCCGGTCAGCTCTTCGATGATGTCCTCGGGCGTGACCAGGCCCTGTACTTCGCCGTACTCGTTGACGACGATGCCGATGCGTTTTCGGTTTTCCTGGAAGTAGCGCAACTGTTGGAAGACCTGTGTGCCTTCGGGGATGAAGTAGGGCTCATCCAGCATGGCGCGAATCGTGTTCTTCGTCAGCTCCCGCGTATGCAGCGATGCCAATGTCTTGCGCACATGCAGCACGCCGACGATACGATCGATATCGGTATCGAATACAACCAGCTTATTATGCTGGCAGTTCACCAACTGGCGGACGATGAGATCCATGTCCTGATTGAGGTCGAGCCCCGCGATGCGGCGCCGCGGCACCATGACGTCGCCAATCTCGATATTGTCCAGGTCGAACAGATTCATCAGGATGCTGCGGTGCTGCAGCGGCATGAAGCCGCCCGATTCAATCAGGATATTGCGAATCTCCTCGGTGGTGAGCCGCGTGTCGCGCACGGCACGCGTGTTGATGCGTAGCATCCGCAGTGTCGTCAGCGCGAACAGGTTGACGAGCCATATCACCGGTCGTGCGACGCGCATCAATGGCGCCAGCACGGTACTGGCCGGTAGCGCGATTTTTTCTGGGAAGCTGGCGCCGACAATCTTCGGCGTGATTTCACAGAAAACGATGATCAGGAAGGCGACCACGCCGGTTGTGATGGAGAGCACGAGATTGTCATGCCCGAACATTACCAGCGTGATCGACGTGGTCACCACTGGGATGATCACGTTGATCAGGTTATTGCCGATCAGGATCAGGCTCAGCAGTTGCTCGGTCTGCGCCAGCAGCCGCTGCGTGCGTTTGGCACCGAAGGCATTCTTGCTCGCGAGGTACTTTAACCGATGGCGGTTCAGCGCCATCATCGCGGTTTCGGAGATTGAGAAGAAAGCGGAGAGAATCAGCAGAAGAACGATGATGCCGATCTTCGCCCATAAAGGAAGCGTGTCCACGCGTGCCGTGAGCCTGCGAGAAAAAGGAAAAGGGTCAGTTGCCTTCGACTATAGCAGAAGGTGCTTCTATGCCAATAGTTACCAAGGGATCGGCGAGAGGGTGACGATGAACGCTGGCAGGTGCGGCGCAAAGAGGACCGTTGTTGGTCGTCATCGGCCACGTATCGATATTGCGTGACGCGCCTTGCGCTGTTTTTTCGACCGCCACGCGATAAGCGGACCTGAGGTATTTTTCGATATCCCAAGACGAAAAAAAACCGCCGAGCGGACTTGGCGGTTTTTTCGCCCTGACTGATCAGGACTAAATTCTGGTCGGGGTGAGAGGATTCGAACCTCCGGCCTCTACGTCCCGAACGTAGCGCTCTACCAGGCTAAGCTACACCCCGTTTCCGACATTTCGCGCCTTGTTTTATTACCACACAAAGGTTCGCGCCGCGTCGAGAGGTGGAACTATAGCAAAGTTTTTTAAGAATGAGCAAGCTTTTTGCCGAAAATTTTTGCATCGGTCCGCGCCGTTCGGATGACCAGAAACACCAGCACGCCAATGCAGACCAGTGGCCCCAACCCCACGTTGTAATGCCGTGCAATCGAGTCCGCACCCACGGGCAGCATCCACGCCAGTAGCAGCATTTCTCGTTCGCCACGCAACCATCCATGCTGAAGCGCATGCTGCACGACGAAGGCAATCGGAATGGCCAGCCAGACCGCGTCATACAGGTAAAGGTAGGGGCTGATCAATAGCGTTGCCGTGACCAAGGCGGCCGCGCGAATCGCGTACGACGGTTGGCGGAACCAGATCCAGACCATGGCGGCCGTTGCGGCGACAGCGACTGCCGCATGCGCGACCAGCGCTGCGGTCACGGGCACGTGCAGCAGGCGCAGCGTCGCATAGAGCGTGGTCATCTGCCACCATGGAAAGGTGCCGTCGACGAGCGACTGTCGGGCAAAGCCATTTGCATGGATAAATGCGGCGAATGCGCCCGGTCCTACTACCCACATGGCGATGCCGGCAAATACCGCGGCGGTCACTGCCGCCGACACGAATGCGGTCCACATCCGTCCACACAGTAGTGCGATGGGAAACAGAATGGCCAGTTGCGGCTTGACCGACAACAGTCCGATACAGACACCGGCCCAGACCTGCCGATTCGCGCCAAGCAGCAGCAGCGCGGCCAGGCCCAGGCACGCCGTCATCGTGCCGTTTTGTCCGTGCAGCAGATTCGGCAGGAAACAGCAGATCGCCGCGATCGGCCAGCGTGCTGCATTCATGGGCAGCAGGCGGCGAAGCATCAGGCCGAGCACCGCCGCCGCAACGATTTCGAACGCGAGATACGACACGGGGAAGGGCAGCAACGCCAGCGGCCAGATCATCAGCAAATAGGTGGGCGGATACAGCCAGGGGCCGATGACCGACAGTTCCGGCGAGATCGTCACCGCCACCTTGAGCAGTGTCTTGTAGTCGTACGCCTGGATGGCTTGTCCATGCAGCGCGAGCCAGGATGCGCTCCAGAAATCGGCGAAATCATAACCACCGGGCACCGCGATACCGATGGCTGCATAGTAATACAACCGGCCGATCGTGATCCCCGTCACCGCCAGCGACGCCCAGGCATACAGCCGCACCCGCTCCGGGGTGAGCCAGTGTCGTTTCTGCTGAGAGGGGGCGTGGGACACGGGCATCTCCAGATGCAGTGTTGCGTGATAGGGCGCTGCAAGGGGAAAAACCGGAGGGGGCCGATGGTGGTGCGGGACAATCGCGTCACACGCCCGTGCGCGAACGGATCGCTCAGTCGCCGCGCCGTCCGTCTTCCACGGCAATCGTCGCGGCAGGCACGGCGGCGGCCCGACGCCTCAAGAGTTCCGGCCGGTCGAGTAGGTGCACAGCGCCATCAGGGCGGTCTTGTGGGGCGTGTCCGGGAAGCCGGCGACGGCGTCGGCAGCCGCCTGGGCTTCGCGTTGCGCGCAGCGCAGCGTGTAGTCCAGCGCACCGCTACGCTGGATGGCGGCGAAAATCGTGTCGAAGCGGTCCGTGCCTCCCTGCTCGATCGCGTCGCGGGCCAACTGCCGTTCCTCGGTGGTGCCATTTTCCATTAGATGGATCAATGGCAACGTCGGCTTGCCTTCACGCAGGTCGTCGCCGGCATTCTTGCCCATTTCGTCGGACGATCCGGCGTAGTCGAGCCAATCGTCCATCAACTGGAACGCCGTTCCCATGCGGCGACCATATTCGGTGGCCGCTTCCTCGAATACCGGGGTGGCGCCCGCCAATACCGCCCCTAGTTGCGCCGATGCTTCGAACAGTCGTGCGGTTTTATAACGGATGACCTGGGTATAGCGTGCTTCGTTGACGTCCGGGTCATGCATGTTCAGCAATTGCAGAACTTCCCCCTCGGCGACGATATTCGTTGCCTCCGAGACGATCTCCATAACCCGCATCAGTCCGACATTGGCCATCATCTGGAACGAGCGCGAGTGCAGGAAGTCGCCAACGAGCACGCTGGCGGCATTGCCAAATACCGCATTCGCGGTTTTCTTGCCGCGTCGCAAATCCGATTCGTCGACGACGTCATCGTGCAGCAACGTTGCCGTGTGAATGAATTCGATCACCGCGGCTAGCGTATGGTGATGGCCCTTCGGGTCGTCGTAGCCCAGTGCGCCCGCAATCAGCAGTAGCAGCGCGGGACGTAGCCGCTTGCCGCCAGCGCCGATGATGTACTCGGAGATCTGGTTGATCAGCACGACCTCGGAAGCGAGGCTGGCACGGACCACGCGATCTACGGCACGCATATCGACTTCGATGGGCGCGAGCAGGGAGGCGGACGATGTCGTGGTGTGGGAAGCGGCAGTCAAGGACGGCACCGTAAGTACGAGATAGCGCGGATTATAGAACGAAGTAGGCTCGAAGTCGGTTACGGCCGCTCTCGACGCCTCAGGTGCCGGCGAACGATATTGTGTTGCGTCGCACGCACGATCCTGTCAACGACGACAGCTTATGCTGCGCAACTATTTGACCAATCTGGTCTTTTTGCTTATACTTCCCGGTTCTCGCGCATTGTGCGCGGAAAACATCAGTACTCGAGTGAGGTTTATCAATGTACGCGGTCATAAAAACCGGCGGCAAGCAGCATAAAGTCGTCGTCGGCGAAAAATTGAAAGTAGAACAGATACCGGCAGACATTGGCGCAGAAATCACGCTCGACCAGGTGCTCGCAGTGGGCGAAGGCGAATCGATTAAGTTCGGTACGCCGCTGGTCGGTGGGGCTTCCGTCAAGGTAACTGTCTTGGCACACGGCCGTCACGACAAAGTGACGATTTTCAAAATGCGCCGTCGGAAGCACTACCAGAAGCATGGTGGCCACCGTCAGAATTACACGCAGATCCGTATCGACGCCATCGAAGGATAATCCTTCCGGTCTCGTTCGGCACTTCTGACGTCACTGGCGCGCAGCGCCTCGGAGTTCAAACATGGCACACAAAAAAGCAGGCGGATCATCCCGCAACGGTCGCGATTCGGAATCCAAGCGCCTCGGCGTGAAGGTCTACGGCGGCCAGGCAATCAATGCAGGCGGCATCATCGTCCGTCAACGCGGCACGCGCGTGAACGCTGGCGCAAACGTTGGTATCGGCAAGGATCACACGCTGTTCGCGTTGACCGACGGTCACGTGCAGTTTCAAGTGAAGGGCGCGGGCAAGAAGCAATTCGTGACCGTGCTGCCGGCAGCAGCGTAATTTCGCTGATTCCGCAAGCAGTTCGTAGCGGGGCTTCGGCCCCGTGATGCCCTGGGTGCGATCGCACATCGCACCCGCTGGCATCGCGTCGAAGGCCCCGCGCTGAGCGGGGCCTTCTGCGTTTTTATGACGCATTTTAGATGACGCGCTTTTACGTGACGTGACCAGCGTGACCACCCAACTGCGTGGCCTGGTCCGGCGGCAACACCCGCTAGACGGCCGCCATTTGGCGGGTTTACGTGACGTAAGAGCGTGACCGCATTCACGGCGCGCCCCGCGTGCCCACACCGACGAGAACGGTACGATGAAATTCATTGATGAAGCACGGATAGAAGTGCTGGCAGGCGACGGCGGCAACGGCAGTGCGTCGATGCGCCGCGAAAAATTCGTGCCGTTCGGCGGCCCCGATGGCGGGGATGGCGGCCGTGGCGGCAGCGTGTACGCGGTAGCGGATCGCAACATCAACACCCTGATCGACTATCGCTATGCACGCAAGCATCAGGCGCGCCGCGGTGAAAACGGTCGAGGTGCCGATTGCTACGGCAAAGGCGGCGAAGATATTCATTTGCGCATGCCAGTGGGTACGATCATCACCGATCTCGACACCGGTGAGCTGATTGCCGACCTGACCGAGCACAACCAGGAAGTCATCATCGCCGAGGGCGGTGCGGGCGGACTGGGCAACATTCACTTCAAGTCCAGTACGAACCGGGCGCCACGGCAAAAGACGGATGGCGCCGTGGGTGAGAAGCGGATGGTGAAGCTGGAGTTGAAGGTGTTGGCCGACGTGGGGTTGCTCGGCATGCCGAACGCCGGCAAGTCGACGTTTATCGCCTCGGTCTCGAACGCCAAGCCGAAAATCGCCGACTATCCGTTCACGACGTTGGCGCCAAACCTGGGCGTCGTCCGCGTTGCACCGGGCAAGAGCTTTGTCATCGCCGACATTCCGGGCCTGATCGAAGGGGCGGCGGAAGGGGCGGGATTGGGGCACCAGTTCTTGCGCCATTTACAACGTACGGGCCTGTTGCTGCATATCGTCGATGTCGCACCGTTCGATGCCGCGACAGACCCCGTGGCGGAGGCGAAGGCAATCGTCAACGAGCTGCGCAAATATGACGCGTCGCTGCACGAAAAGGCCCGCTGGCTGGTACTGAACAAGGTGGATATGCTACCAGCGGACGTACGGGCGAAGCAGGTCAAGGATTTCGTCAAGCGCTTCGGTTGGAAGGGGCCGGTCTTCGAGATTTCCGCGCTGAGCGGCGAAGGCTGCGATAGCCTGGTGCTCGCGATCTATGAGCATCTGGTCGCCACAGGTGAAGCCGGTCGCGAAGCGCATGCCGAGGAGGTCGCGGCCGACCCGCGCTTCCGTGACGTGCCGGACGCTGGCGACGCGTGACGCGTGACGCCACCGACGTGCAGACCAGGCGGCAACGGACGACAACCCACGTAGTGAAGGGCACAATGAAAGACGCGGTGAAGGGCCAGCGGAGCGAACAGGCGATTGCAGAGGTGGCGACGGGCGACGGGCGCGCGGTGCGCCCGCGAGGCTCGGACCCGCGGCCCGTGATGTCCGCCGTTGATGCTGTGCCCGGCGTCGTGTCAGGGCGGTTTGCCGCGGATCTTGATCGTGATGCCGTCGACCAGGGGGACGCCGTTCGCTCGGTCATTGCCGGTGCGAGACGTCTGGTGGTAAAAGTGGGCTCCAGCCTGGTCACGAACGATGGCCGTGGCTTGGACCGCAGTGCAATCGCCCGTTGGGCCGAGCAGATCGCGGCGCTGCGTCAAGCGGGCAAAGAAGTCGTGTTGGTGAGTTCCGGGGCCATTGCCGAAGGGATGCAACGGCTCGGCTGGGTGCGCAGACCGAAGGAAATCGACGAGTTGCAGGCTGCGGCCGCCGTCGGCCAGATGGGGCTGGTGCAGGTCTACGAGACCAGTTTCGCCGCGCATGGCATCCGTACCGCGCAGATTCTATTGACGCATGCCGACCTGGCTGATCGCGAGCGTTACCTGAACGCTCGTTCGACATTGACCACGTTGCTGCGACTCGGGGTCGTACCAATCATCAACGAGAACGACACGGTGGTCACGGACGAGATTCGTTTCGGCGACAACGACACCTTGGGCGCGCTGGTCGCAAACTTGATTGAAGGCGATGCGTTGGTGATCCTGACGGACCAGCCCGGGCTTTATACCGCGGATCCGCGCAAGGACCCGCATGCGACGCTGGTGCGCCATGCCGACGCCGGCGATCCGGCGCTGGAGTTGATGGCGGGCGGTACCGGCACGGCGATCGGCAGTGGCGGGATGCTTACCAAGATTCTGGCGGCGAAGCGCGCGGCGCATAGCGGCGCGGCAACAATCATCGCGTCGGGCCGCGAGCCCGATGTGCTGGTTCGGCTCGCCCAGGGTGAGGCGGTAGGAAGCCAATTGGTTGCCCGTACCGCCCGGCTGGCGGCGCGTAAACAATGGATGGCGGATCATCTGCAACTGCGTGGGCACGTCGTGATCGATGCCGGCGCTTGCCGCAAGGTGGTGGACGAAGGAAAGAGTCTGCTGCCGATTGGCGTGGTCGCTGTCCAGGGCACGTTCAGCCGCGGCGACATCATTGCCTGTGTCGATGAAAACAACTGGGAAATCGCCCGAGGCATTACGCACTACGGCAGCGTCGAGGCGCAGCGCATTCTACGCCATGCAAGTCAAGAGATCGAATCGATCCTCGGCTATATGTATGAGCCGGAATTGATCCATCGTGACAATCTGGTGATTGTTTAAATCAGTGGATGGATGATTGGGGCCCAACGGAGAAGCGGGGTCGTGCCGACCCCATGGCGCTTAATTGCGGTACTGGCTTGTCCGCAGGCTGCGGTTGTAGCGGATGTACTCGATGATGGACTTCACGCTTGTGACGGGCGATTTGTTACTGCAGAAATAGTCGTTATACAACGCGTCCTGATAGCCGTTCATCGGATTTGGCTGAATTCGCATCCACTCGGTCGATGCATTATCCCAAGCGGTGCCATCTGAATTCGTTCCAGAGTAGAGGCGCCACGAGTAATTCGCGCAACGGATGCCCTCGTAGCGAATATTGCGCGCCCCGGCCTGGCTTTTGACCTCGACCGTGTAACGGACAACGCCGTCCTTGCCGATGGTGATCGACGTCTTGTCGATCAGGAAGGTCAATTCGGCCTGCGACGAAACCTGGAACGGCAGCAAGTTCTTGTCTTGCGGCAGCGGCGGCAACGATGCCACCGGCATTTCCTGCCAATTGTCATCGCGTCCCGTCACCATATCCATCAGGCTGCGACCTTCCGAGAGACCATCACCGTTATTCCCGGTTCCATCCGGATCAGCGGCATGCGCAATGCCGATGGGTGACAGGCTTGACAGCATCGGCAGCGAGGACACCGCACTCAATGAAGCACATGCCGCGGCGCAACACGCCGCGGCCATTGTGAACTGGACCGCTCGCCGCATGCGCGGCGCCACCTTCGAAAACATCACGCTGTCGGAATCCTGGTTATTTGAATGCGGCTGGACGACGCGGCAGCGGCGGAAGCGGCAGGCCGCTCGACACCCCGACGGTTAGCGCGCTGATCACCACCAGCGCACCACCTACCGTCGCCCTCCCGGCGATGCCAGCCTGACCGTCGGATGTGGCGAGAGGCGGCGTACCGCTGTAGCGCTCGGTGACCACGTCCTGGACAGGGGTTTGCATCGGCAAAGCGTCCGCTATCGTACCCGACAATGCACAACCCGTCGTTGTACAGTCCGCCGCCTGCGCATCCATGGCGTGTTTCGAACCGTTACGTCGGTGGTCGGCCTCATCCGCTTCACCGCGACATACCGCGTCGTTGCCGGTGCATGATGTGTCACTGTCGGCGCGCATATCGTCGGTACTGCCCGGCGCCGAACCCCCATCGAGTGGAAGGTCTTTGCCGGGCTTGGCCGTGGTGCGACGCACAAAGCGCGACAGCTCGGTCAATGCGAGGTGGTAGACATCGCGCTTGAACTCGATCACCGCGTCAAGCGGTACCCAATAGGTGTTCCAACGCCAGGCATCGAACTCCGGATGCGTGGTGGTTCGCAAGCAAATATCGCAATCGCGACCCACCATGCGCAGCAGGAACCATATCTGCTTTTGTCCGCGATAATGCCCACGAACCTCGCGACGTATGAACTTATCCGGCACCTCGTATCGCAGCCAGTCACGCGTACGGCCGATGACCTTCACGTGTTCCGGAAGCAGTCCGATTTCCTCGTGCAACTCCCGATACATCGCCTGGACAGGCGTCTCGCCGTACTTGATCCCGCCCTGCGGAAACTGCCAGGAATGTTCACGCAGACGCTTGCCCCAGAAGACCTCATTGCGCGCGTTCAGCAGCACGATGCCGACGTTCGGGCGAAAGCCTTCACGATCAAGCATACAACCACCTTCGAATCCTTTAAAATTGCTTTGATTATAAACAGATATGTGTGCGCTTGACACCCCGGGACGGTCCGGACGCCTTCGCGGCGCCGCCACAGGCCGTTTTAGGGAGCAAGGTGCGGTGGTTTGGAGCGGGCACGCGGTGCCTTTCCCGAACCGGCACATACGCCTGTCGACAAGCGCGGCGGGTGGCACGCTAGGCGCCTGACCGGTCTGTTGCCGGCGCTATTTAATTCGGAACCCTACTGCATGAAAGCATCGCGATTTTTCATCGGCACGTTGAAGGAAGCGCCATCGGACGCCGAGATCGTCAGCCATCAACTGATGTTGCGCGCGGGCATGATCCGGCGCGTGGCCGGCGGCATCTATGACTATTTGCCGATCGGCTTGCGATCGATCCGCAAGGTCGAGAAAATCGTACGCGAGGAAATGGACGCGGCGGGGGCGTTGGAAGTGTTGCTGCCGGCAATCCAGCCGGCCGAACTATGGCAGGAGTCGGGCCGCTGGGAGAAATACGGCCCGGAACTACTGCGCTTGAAGGACCGGCATGGCCGCGACTTCGTCGTCGGCCCGACGCACGAGGAGGTGATCACGGACATCGCGCGTAAGGAAATCCGTAGCTATCGCCAATTGCCGGTCAATTTCTATCAGGTGCAGACCAAGTTCCGGGATGAGATCCGTCCGCGTTTTGGCGTGATGCGCGGCCGCGAATTCATCATGAAGGACGCGTACTCGTTCGACAAGGACGTCGCTGGCATGAAGGTGTCGTACCAGGCGATGTTCGATGCCTACGTGCGTATCTTCAACCGTCTCGGCCTGACGTTCCGCGCGGTAGTGGCCGACAATGGCTCGATCGGCGGTACGGGTTCGCACGAATTCCATGTCATCGCCGATACCGGCGAGGACGCGATCGTCTATTGCCCGACATCCGATTACGCAGCGAATATCGAGGCGGCGGAGGCCGTGGCGCCAGGGCATGCGCGCGCCGCGGCGACCGAGCCGTTTGCAAAGACGGCCACGCCCGGTCGCGCCAAGTGCGAGGCGGTGGCGGAGCAATTAGGCATCCCGCTGCAACGGACGCTGAAGGCGATCGTGATGGCCGTGGATGCGCCTCTTGACGAGCTGAACAACGGCGGTGGCCAACCCGCGACCATTGTCATGCTGTTGGTGCGTGGCGATCATGAAATGAACGAGATCAAGGTGTCGAAGCTGCCGGGCATGGCCAATGCGCGGATGGCGACGGAGGCCGAGATTGTCGATACCTTCGGCACGCCGCCGGGCTATCTTGGCCCCATCCAGGCCCTGAAGCCTTTCACGCTGTTCGTCGATCGTACCGTGGCGGCCATGCATGATTTCGTCTGCGGCGCGAACGCGGTCGACTATCACTTCACCGGAGTGAACTGGGGGCGCGACCTGCCGGTGCCGACCGACGTGCAGATCGCCGATATCCGTAACGTGCTTGCGGGCGATCCTTCGCCGGATGGCAAGGGCGTGCTGGCATTGTGCCGCGGCATCGAAGTCGGACACGTGTTTCAATTGGGGACGAATTATTCGGACAAGCTGCAGGCCACCTGCCTTGGCGAGGACGGCAAGCCCCAGTCGATGCAGATGGGGTGCTACGGGATTGGTATTACGCGGATTCTCGGTGCCGCTATCGAGCAGAACTACGATGCTCGGGGCATCATCTGGCCGGAATCGATCGCTCCGTTCGAAGTGGTGTTGTGCCCGATGGGATATGACCGTAGCGAATTGGTGCGATCGGAGGCGGATCGTCTGTACGAGACGTTGCGCGCCGCCGGCATCGACGTGATCCTGGATGATCGCGGCGAGCGGCCGGGCGTGATGTTCGCGGACTGGGAATTGATCGGCGTACCGCATCGGCTCGTGATTGGCGAGCGCGGCCTGAAGGAAGGGAAGATCGAGTATCAGGGCCGTCGTGATACACAGGCGACGCTGGTGCCGATCGAGGGTGCTGCGATCGTGACGATCGAGAGGGTCAAGCAGGCGCTGTCCTCCCGCTGATATCGTGGAATGATCATCTACCGCGCCGCCAGGGTGTTCGCGGCGCGGGCGATGATTTTATCGATGCCGTGGCGACGGCAATAAGGCATCACCCCGTGATGGCGGTTACGCGGTGGTCGACGCCAGGGCACGAATGGCCGGCAAGTTGCGCCAATAGCCTCTTGCATCCATGCCGCAACCGAAAACATAGCGGTCCGGTACTTCAAAGCCGCAGAAGTCCGGCTTTAGCGGCTTCGGCTTGTTCAATTTCTTCTCGCATAGCACCACGCTCAAAAAGCGCTTCGCCCCCATTGCGACAATGCGGTCGCGAATCGCCGCCATCGTCTCGCCTTCATCCAGAATATCGTCCAATACCAGCACCACCCGGTCCTTGACCGACTCGGCCGGGGAGACGCGCCATTGCATTTCACCGCCTTCGGTGGCATTGCGATAGCGGGTTAGGTGGATGTAGTCGAATTCGAGCGGAAAATCGAGCTTCGGGAGCAACATGCCGGTAAAAACGGCGGCGCCGCCCATCACCGACAGCAGCAACGGGAACTCGTTGCCCACGGCGGCGCGCACGGCCTCGGCCATTCGGTCAATGGCCGCATTGACGGCCTCGGACGGCACGATCTCCTCCGATTCCTGCAGTATCTTCAGCGCTTCTTCGCGATTCATTGCGGCTATCCTGCTCTCTAGACTAGGGTGGCATGCACGATCCGGCATGCATGAATGCGGATCGACATACGGGGCGTTCACATCGCATCTGCCATGCCCGTCGCGCTCCGGTGACACCGCCGCGACCGGCATGGACCAGAGGGGGCATCAGCGCATGCCGGGCAGCATGCCGCGCATGCCCCGCATCATTTTCGCCATATTGCCACCCTTCAATTTTTTCATCATCCCGCGCATTTGATCATATTGCGCGAGCATGCGATTGACTTCCTGGACCTGCACGCCCGCGCCAATCGCGATACGGCGTTTGCGGCTGGCTTTGATCAACTCCGGCTTGGCCCGTTCCTGGGGCGTCATCGAGTTGATGATGCCTTCCATACGACGCATCTGCTTCTCCGCCTGCCCCATGTCTGCCTGTCCGGCAGCTTGCTGGAATTGTGCAGGCAACTTGTCGAGAAGCGAGGACAGGCCGCCCATGCTCTTCATTTGCGACAGTTGCGCGCGGAAGTCGTTCAGATCGAAATCTCCGCCTTTCTTGACCTTGTCGGCGAGCTTCTGCGCGGCCTGGACGTCGACACCTCGCTGGGCGTCCTCGACGAGCGCAAGGATATCGCCCATGCCGAGGATTCGGCTGGCCATACGGTCCGGGTGGAAGACCTCGAGGCCGTCGAGTTTTTCCGCCACGCCGACGAACTTGATAGGCTTGCCGGTGATGTGGCGCACCGACAGCGCCGCGCCGCCGCGTGAGTCGCCGTCGAGTTTCGTCAATACCACGCCGGTCAGCGGCAACGCGTCGCTGAAGGCCTTGGCGGTATTGACGGCATCCTGGCCGAGCATCGCATCGACGACGAACAGCGTTTCGGCGGGATTCAAGACCTGATGGAGCGCCTGGATCTCCTGCATCATCGCTTCATCGATGCCGAGGCGACCCGCGGTATCGACGATCAACACGTCGTGATAATGACGTCGCGCCCAATCCAGCGCGCCCTTTGCGATCTCGATTGGCTTCTGGTCGGGCGTCGAGGGGAAGCACTCGGCGCCAACCTGCTCCGTGACCGTCTTCAACTGGGCGATGGCGGCCGGGCGATAAACGTCGGCCGAGACCGTCAGCACTTTCTTCTTGTGCTTCTCGCGTAGCAACTTGGCGAGCTTACCGACCGTGGTGGTCTTGCCGGCGCCCTGCAGGCCGGCCATCAGAATCACCGCCGGCGGTGTCACGGCCAAGTTCAGTTCGGCGGCCTTGCCGGAATAGTCGCCACCGATGACGGCGACCAATTCGCGCTGGACCACGGCCACGAGCGCCTGGCCCGGGGACAGGCTGGCGATGACCTCCTCGCCGAGTGCCTTTTCCTTGACCTTGGCGACGAATTCCCGGACGACGGGCAACGCGACGTCGGCTTCGAGCAGCGCAAGACGCACCTCACGCAGCATCTCCTGCGTGTTAGCTTCGGTCAGCCGGGCTTCGCCGCGCAACGTCTTCACGACGCGGGCCATTCTTTGGGTGAGATTGTCGAGCATGTCTGGCTGGAAAGTCTGATGTCGGCGCACCGCGCAGCGGGGCGGCCGTGGTGTAAACTCCGATCATGATCATTGTACTGTACGCGGTGACCGCGCTTCTTTATGGCGGGCTGTCGATTGCCGCCTGGCGTGCATTCAGGCAACAGCCCGAGCTCCGGACCGACCCAGAGTCGCCCGGTGGATTCGGCACGCCGCTGATGCAGGGCGTCAGTCCTGTGCAGACATCGGCTGCTGCGGCGCGCAACGGCATGATGCCGATTTCCGGGCGGCTAGCATTATTGGTCGCGCTGCTCGCGCACGGTTTGCTGCTGCATATAACGATCTTCCCATCCAACGGGATGTATTTCGGCTTCGCCCTGTCGTTGTCGTCGATGCTGTGGCTCGGGGCCGGTATCTACATGATAGAAAGTTGGTTCTTCCCGTTGGAAGGACTGGGCGTGCTAGTACTGCCGCTGGCGGCGCTCGCGTCGTTGCTGCCATTGCCGTTCAACGGCGTGCGGGTGCTCGACTACGCCGCGGATCCGTTGTTCAAGGTGCATTTCCTGATCGCCAACGTCTCGTACGGGCTGTTGGCGATCGCCGCGCTGCACGCGGTGCTGATGTTGTTTGTTGAACGACGGCTGCACGCGGCGCGTCGTGGCCGCGCCGCGGTCGGAGCCACCTATCCGCGTGCGCATGGCGCGCAAGGGGCAGGCACGATCAGTACTGGCGCGCCGGGGCGGTTTGGGGCGCCGATGTCCGCGTCGGGTAGCTGGTTCCGCAGTTGGGTGGACGTGCTGCCGCCGCTGCTGACGATGGAAAAATTGTTGTTCAGGATGATTTCGGCCGGTTTCGCGTTGCTGACGTTGACGCTGGTGTCAGGTGCATTGTTTTCCGAGCAGTTGCTCGATCGCGCGTTCAGTCTCGACCACAAGACCGTGTTCGCGGTATTGTCGTGGCTGATGTTCGGTGGCCTGGTCGCGGGACGTCATTTCTATGGCTGGCGTGGGCGCACTGCGTTGCGGTGGGTGCTCGCGTCGTTCGTGGCGTTGCTGCTCGCCTACGTGGGCAGTCGCTTCGTGTTGGAGGTGCTGTTGCACCGTCAGGTGGTTTGATGTCTCGTATGATTTTCTGGATCGTGCTGTTTGGCGCGGCGTGGTGGTTCTGGCGCCGGGCAAAGGCATCGATATTGCGGCATATGATGGACGCGCAGGCGCGTGCCGGTGGCGGTGGCACGATGTCCGGCGCGGGAGCCGGCACGGCGCGCCAGCGCGCCCCGGAGTTGGCCGAGCCGATGGCGCGTTGCGCCTGTTGCGGTGCCTACTCGCCACGTGGCGACACCATCGAGATGTATCAGCACCGTTTTTGTAACGCCGAGCATGCACGGCGTTATGCCGAGGGCGAACGGCCGTCCACGTGACGGTCTCTTTTTTCGACGGAACGAAGAGGCGACACGTGAACGATGTCGGGCGGACGCTGGCGATCGATGCACATGGCTGGCTCTGGCCTGCCGCCCGTGACCGCGAGGTCGTGCAAGCGGTGCTGCAGGGGCAGGTGGCGGGACGTGCCGTTGGACCCGATGCCGTTGCGCATCAGCGCTCGCCGAATGCCGATGCGCGGCCTCGCGATACGGCGCCCACGCTGCTGGTGATACACAACATCAGCCTACCGCCCGACGTGTTCGGCACGGGTGATATCCACGCACTCTTCAACAACACGCTTGATCATGCGTCGGACCCTTATTACGCCTCGCTGTCGGGGGTGCGCGTGTCGGCGCATTTCCTGATCTCACGCGATGGCGCCATCACGCAATTCGTTTCCACTCATGAGCGGGCGTGGCACGCGGGCGCATCGGCGTTTGCCGGACGCCCGCGTTGCAATGACTTCGCGATCGGCGTGGAGTTGGAAGGCAGCGATACGACCCCATTCGAGCCGGCGCAATACGCGGCACTGGCGACGCTGACCGATGCCATCCGCGCCCGCCATCCGATCGAGGCGATCGTCGGGCATGAGCATATCGCCCCCGGTCGCAAGACCGACCCCGGCCCTTATTTCGATTGGGCGGCGTATGCGCATGCGGCACGTCTGCCGACGTCGCTACTACCTATCTGACGCCGGGCATCGGGACTTTCCCGATCTCCCCGGTTAGCGCATTTCCAAGTTAATGGGCAAGGCCCTTGTTGCGCCTGGGCAACCCCCTCACCAGCGCGACTGTCAAGCTAATGCCGTAAAAAAATGGGGCGATAAATCATTTTGCGATGGCATCGTGTACCCACTATACTTAGTGCGGAGCGACGGGCCTGCACACTACATCTGGTGTTATTCTGGGGATAAGTGGTGTGTAACCCGGGGATAACCGGTGCCTAACCGTGCTGCTTCGGTACCTGAGTCTTGCGTGGAGGGCCGTGTGGGCAGGCGGTACAGGATACGGAGGGGATGCGGTCTGTTTGCGGGACAGTTTTCCACAAGGGGCATGCTTGTACTGCAAGCCACGTAAGGACGATGGACGCCGGTATGAGCGTGGCCCTTCGACACATTTTTTTATAGATGCAGTAACCGGGTGCCGCGGCATCGCAGGACGCAGTTCGGAAGGGGCGATAGAGAACGGGGCGTCTCTACACCCGCTATGCCCGGCACACCGTCCGCCTTTCGCATTGCTGATACAGCGGGGCGGCAAGTCTTCCATCTTACATTCGATTATTCGTTGCCCAGACCAGGAGTGTTTGTTTATGCAATCGACCGAGAACGTCGCGACTTCCGTACGCGAGACGCCGTTGCCCGGCGACCAGGGCGGTGTGGCCAGCCATGCGGCAGGTGCCGCACGTGCCGGGGCGCCAACCTACCCGGACCACAAGGTGATCCGCCGTAACGGTTCGGTTGTGCCGTTCGAGCCGTCGAAGGTGGCCATCGCGATGACGAAGGCTTTCCTGGCGGTCAATGGCGGGCAAGGCGCTGCATCGGCGCGCGTGCGCGAGCAAGTCGAGCAGTTGACCGGGCACGTCGTGCGCGCACTGCTGCGCAGTCGGCCAAATGGCGGCACGTTCCATATCGAAGACATCCAGGACCAGGTCGAACTGGCCTTGATGCGTGCCGGCGAGCACAACACCGCGCGTGCCTACGTGCTGTATCGCGAGAAACGTTCGCAAGAGCGTCTGAGCGCGGTGCCGGTGCATCCGGAAGTCACGATCAATGTCGTCGACGGTGAGTATCGTGGTCCGCTGAACCTGGTAGCGTTGCACGAACTGATCGCATCGGCATGCGATAACTTGGGCAGTGCGGTATCGGCGAAGCCGATTCTGGCCGAGACGATCAAGAACCTGTACGACGGCGTGCCGATGAGCCAGGTCTATGAGTCGGCCGTGCTGGCGTCGCGGACGATGATCGAGCAGGACCCGGCCTACAGCCAGGTCACCGCGCGCATCCTGTTGCACACCATTCGCCGCGAGATTCTCGGTGGTGAAGTCACGCAAGGCCAGATGCAGTCGCGTTACGCCGAGTACTTCCCTCAGTTCGTGCAACGCGGCGTGGATGCCGAGCTGCTCGACGAGAAGTTGCTGTCGTACGACTTGCCGCGCCTTGCCGCCGCGCTGAATGCCAGCCGTGACCTGCAGTTCGGTTATCTCGGTCTGCAGACGCTGTATGACCGTTATTTCCTGCACGTCGATGGTCGGCGCATTGAAATGCCACAAGCGTTTTACATGCGCGTGGCGATGGGATTGGCGCTGAACGAAACCGACCGTGAAGCGCGGGCGATCGAGTTCTACGACATTCTGTCGACGTTCGACTTCATGAGCTCGACGCCGACGTTGTTCAACTCCGGCACGCGTCGTTCGCAGTTGTCTTCATGCTATCTGACGACGGTTGATGATGATCTCGAAGGCATATACGAAGCGTTGAAGGAAAACGCGCTGCTGTCGAAGTTCGCTGGTGGCCTGGGTAACGACTGGACGCCGGTGCGCGCGCTGGGCTCGCACATCAAGGGCACCAATGGCAAGTCGCAAGGCGTGGTGCCGTTCCTGAAGGTCGTCAACGATACGGCCGTGGCGGTCAATCAGGGTGGCAAGCGCAAGGGCGCGGTATGTGCCTACCTGGAAACATGGCACTTGGACATCGAGGAATTCCTGGAGCTGCGCAAGAACACGGGTGACGATCGCCGTCGTACGCACGATATGAACACGGCGAACTGGGTGCCCGACCTGTTCATGAAGCGGGTCATGGAAAACGGTGAATGGACACTGTTCTCGCCGTCGCTTTGCCCGGACCTGCACGATAAGTTCGGTGCGGAATTCGAGAAAGCCTACGTGGCCTACGAGCAGCAGGCGGCCAATGGTCAGATGAAGCTGTTCAAGAAGGTGTCGGCCAACCAGATGTGGCGCAAGATGCTCGGCATGTTGTTTGAAACCGGCCATCCGTGGATCACGTTCAAGGATCCGTGCAACGTGCGCTCGCCGCAACAGCACGTTGGTGTCGTGCACTCGTCGAACCTGTGCACCGAGATCACGCTCAACACCGGTCCGGACGAGATTGCCGTGTGTAACCTCGGTTCGGTGAACCTGGTTGCGCATCTGCATGAAGTCGACGGCAAGATGCAGATCGATCATGCAAAGTTGAAGCGCACGGTCAGTGTGGCCATGCGGATGCTCGACAACGTCATCGACATCAATTATTACGCGGTGGAAAAGGCACGCAACTCCAACATGAAGCACCGCCCGGTGGGTATGGGGGTAATGGGGTTCCAGGATTGTTTGCACGCACTGCGTACGCCGTACGCATCGGATGCGGCGGTGGCATTTGCCGACGAGTCGATGGAAGCGGTGTGCTACTACGCTTACTACGCCTCCACCGAGTTGGCCGAAGAGCGCGGTCGCTACTCGTCTTACAAGGGATCGTTGTGGGATCGCGGCATCTTGCCGCAAGACTCGCTGAAACTGTTGGCCGAAGCGCGTGGCGGCTATCTGGAAGTCGACATGTCGAGCCGCATGGACTGGGCGCCGCTGCGTGAGCGCGTGGCCAAGTACGGCATGCGCAATTCGAACTGCATCGCGATCGCGCCGACGGCAACGATCTCGAACATCATTGGCGTGTCACCGTGTATCGAGCCGACCTTCCAGAACCTGTATGTGAAGTCGAACCTGTCGGGCGAATTCACAGTCGTCAACGAATACCTGGTGCGTGATTTGAAGTCGCGCGGCATGTGGGACGAGGTGATGGTTGCCGACCTGAAGTATTTCGATGGCATGCTGTCGCGCATCGATCGCATTCCGGCCGACCTGCGTGCGTTGTACGCAACGGCATTCGAAGTAGATCCGACGTGGCTGGTGGAAGCGGCGTCGCGCCGTCAAAAGTGGATCGACCAGGCGCAATCGTTGAATATCTTCATGGCCGGCGCATCGGGCAAGAAGCTTGACGAGACGTACAAGAAGGCATGGTTGCGTGGTTTGAAGACGACGTATTACCTGCGTACGATGGCGGCCACGCACGTCGAGAAGTCAACGGTGGCACATGGTGCGTTGAACGCGGTGCCAAGCGGCGACGGTGGCTTGTCTGCCAGCGCGGTGTCGGCCGCGCCAGCGGTTGCCGCCGCGGTTACGGCGACGATGCAAGCCGCTGCAGTGGATGAAGCCGATGGTCCGGTTTGCATGATGCGTCCGGGCGATGACGGCTTCGAAGAGTGCGAGGCGTGCCAGTAAAGGTAGTGGCCGGGTCGATCGATCCGGCCACGATGTGCAACGGTCGTTGTCGACATTAGTGTCACGGAAGTAACAGTCGTAACGGGGTCGAACGTGTGGCGGGTAAATCGTGTCGAAGGTGAGACGATGCCCGCACCGTTCGACCTTTTTCTTCACCGTTGCCGTGACCTGTATGTATGACGAAGCGGCACGGCGCTGGTGGCGCACGTTGCATCATGTGGCGCGCGCGCACAGTGACCCTGTGTCGCTATATATGGCCCTTTTTGGCGATGGCGAGTACTATATTTAGTGGTTTTGGGTGGGCGAACACAGGGATGGGTGCTACACTTGGTTCCGCGACTTCGTGCAGGGCCTCGTGCGCCATCTACCCGTGACGTCGCAATGCGAATGCCGTGCGGGAACGTCCACAAGACAAGTGCAATGGCGGACGATCCAGCGGTGCGGCATGCATAACGCATCGATGGTCATGTGGGCAGCGATCGTGATCGCATTGCCATGCGTGTGACGCGGCGAATGTGGATGTCGTCCATCGGCACGCGTGTTGCCGCGTTGGTGCCATTACGATGCGGAGGCGTCGTGTGGATGATGTCGAGGCGAGGCCGTCCCATATCGCACGCGAAGTGCGCGACATATCAACGACGCTGCGGCGGCACTTGCTCGACGGTATCGCGCACCGCCGCATGGGGCGGCAAGCGACCGACGCATGATGGACGCCGAAAGATGTGAGCCATGAGGCAAATGACATCGCGTTCAGCACCCTGGATGGGTTTTGCGATCCAGATGTTGCTAATGTGCGATGCATGCAAAGACAAAACAGCTTTTTTGTGCAAGCGATGCTTTTATCGTTTGACAAAAAATGGTACAACCCGACTTGAATAAATGGTGAAAGCGAATGCTGAACTGGGATGAAGAAACTTCCGTGATGCAACCTGCCGGTGCGACGCAACGACCAGGGGTGTCGTCGGTGCAGAATGCAGGCGGCGCAGTGACGGGTGCGACGTTGCCGCAAGCGATGCCGGAAGCCCAGGCCGCGTTCGCGCAAGATGTCGCGAAGGCACCGGCAGCGCCGCAACAGGCAGCGCCGAATCCGACAGCCCGCGTGAATGTCAGCGACAAGCGGATCATCAACGGTCAGACCGACGTCAACCAGCTGGTGCCGTTCAAGTACAAATGGGCATGGGAAAAATACCTGGCCGGCTGCGCGAATCATTGGATGCCGCAGGAAGTGAACATGTCGCGCGACATCGCGCTGTGGAAGGACCCTAACGGTCTGACCGAAGACGAGCGTCGGGTCGTGAAGCGCAATCTGGGATTCTTCGTGACGGCGGACTCGCTGGCGGCCAACAACATCGTGTTGGGCACGTATCGGCATATCACTGCCCCCGAGTGCCGGCAGTTCCTGTTGCGCCAGGCGTTTGAGGAGGCCATCCATACGCACGCGTACCAGTACATCGTCGAATCGTTGGGTCTCGACGAAGGCGAGATCTTCAACGCGTATCACGAAGTGACATCGATCCGCGACAAGGACGAGTTCCTGTTGCCGTTCATCGATACGTTGACAGATCCCGCGTTCAAGACCGGTACCTTGGAAACCGACCAACAACTGCTGCGCTCGTTGATCGTGTTCGCCTGCATCATGGAAGGTTTGTTCTTCTATGTCGGATTTACACAGATTCTGGCGCTTGGTCGTCAGAACAAGATGACCGGCGCGGCAGAGCAATACCAATACATCCTGCGTGACGAGTCGATGCACTGTAACTTCGGTATCGACTTGATCAATCAGATCAAGCTCGAGAACCCGCATCTGTGGACTGCGGAATTCAAGGCGGAGATCACAGGGATCTTCCGTCAGGCAGTGGATCTGGAGTATAAGTACGCGGAAGATACGATGCCGCGTGGCGTGTTGGGCTTGAACGCAAGCATGTTCAAGGGGTATCTTCGCTTTATATGCAATCGCCGTTGTCAACAGATCGGCCTGGACGCCATGTTCCCGAACGAGGAAAATCCGTTCCCGTGGATGAGCGAGATGATCGACTTGAAGAAGGAGCGCAACTTCTTCGAGACGCGAGTCATCGAGTACCAGACAGGTGGCGCACTCTCTTGGGAGTGATCGTAGGCAGTCCGTCGGTGGCGAGATGCGCGAGAGTGACGTGAAAGTGCATCGCATTGACACGGAATGCGGCGATTACGTCACATGGTGGAATGATGTTTGCTCTACTTTTGTCGTGAAGGCGGTAGCATGGCGCATGTGGTCGAGCCATGTGACCGCCAGCAGTGATACCTGATTCGAACAACGACGCATCGCAGCGACGTTGTCGCCAGTGACGCACTGGCAGGAAGCAGTCGGAGAAGACAGCATGGCAACAGACGTTGGTAAGCGCGTGATATGACGCCCCAACGGACAAGGCGGTAAATCGGAGTGTACTGACGGCGGTCCCGCGCGCAAACATCGCGTGAACAGATAGGACATCCTAGAAAGCGTGTGACCTCGACAGTACCGGATGGATAGTGCCAATTAACGAAGTGGGGAAAGTCGTCCTGATGCAGAGCGCTTCGTGCGGCCAATCGGCCCACCTGGATGACCGAGAGCTCTTTGCGATCCCTTCAGTGGGAGGGACCAACGCCCCTCCAAAAAAAGGACCCGTTTTCAAGCGATCCGATTACAAGTCAGGTTCCGAACTCTGCGCCGACGCCTTCGGCAGCGCGGAACCGCCTCATCAACCGTCACGATGCGATCGACCTGCCGATGGTGGCCGATCGCGTTACACGCGCATGCGATCGATTCCGGTCGCGTGCGCGTTGCCGCATTCGTCTGTTGGGCACCGATTATCGGTTCCCAGCGAACGAATAGCTCGTTTCAACGGCATGCCACGTCCCTGGCATCAAAGCCTGGGCGTCAAGCCGTCAACGGGTTCCCGACGTAGGGTGTTGTTGCTTCACATTTCATCCGACAACTGAAGGAGAAAAACATGGCTACCGCCAAAAAGAAACCTGCTACAAAGAAGGTCGCTGCAAAGAAAGCACCGGCTAAGAAAGCTGCTGCCAAGAAGGTCGCGGTCAAGAAGGTTGCCGCAAAGAAAGTAGCGGTCAAGAAGGTTGCCGTTAAGAAGGTCGCCGCAAAGAAAGCACCGGCGAAGAAGGCCGCTGCAAAGAAGGTCGCCGCCAAGAAAGTAGCGGTGAAGAAGGTTGCCGCGAAGAAGGCGCCGGCAAAGAAAGCGGCGGCGAAGAAGGTCGCCGCGAAGAAGGCACCGGCGAAGAAGGCTGCTGCAAAGAAGGTCGCTGCCAAAAAAGTAGCAGCGAAGAAGACGGCCGCGAAGAAGGCGCCGGCGAAGAAAGCTGCCGCCAAGAAAGCCTCGGCAAAGAAGTCAGCGGCAAAGCCTGCCCCTGCGCTCGGTGCGACGACGCCTACGTCACCGGCGGTGAAGACCACGCTGAGCACCACGGGTGCCTGGCCGTTTCCCACCAGCCCGAAGCCGTAATGCGCTGCCGCGTTCGCGCGGCCTCACCGAAGGCAGGCACGACCGGTCATCCGGTGCGATGGTCAGGCTTGGCGGCAACCGCACTGCCAGCTTACCGAGCCCCGACCGGACCCTCGGCGTACGATCTTGCGATAAGCAACATCGTACGCGTCATCCGCTTGCCACAAAAAGAAACCCGCCCTCGCTTACGCGAATGCGGGTTTTTTTTACCGATACGTCGGTCGATGGCTTCATGCCATCCCGAACCGTCTTGACGCGCGGGGAAACGGCTTAGTGCGTCACACGCGTTATGCCACCGCTTGTCAGCAGCCTGACGCGCTGGCCCGCGGCGAACGTCTCGGCGCTTGGCGCTTGCGTGATAGCACGCAGGTCGCCGTTGTCCAGGCGTACAGTGATCTCGACGCCTTGCTTGGTGCCAATGCCTTTCTCGATCGCGTTGCCTGCCACGAGGCCTCCGAGACCGCCGAGGATGCCGGTCACCAGCGATCCGCGTCCACCACCGATCGCACTCCCTGCAACCGCGCCGAGGGCGCCGCCGCCGATCGCGCCGACACCGGTCGTCTCGCCTTCGCGAATCTGTACGGCCCGCACGGATTCCACGGTGGCCATGCGGACCGTTTGTTCGCGCTGTGCTTGGGACACCGTGTACGAGTCCGCGGAGGCACCGCCGGTGGCACATCCCTGCATGACCAACAACGTTGCTGTCATCGGTACGATGACAGCAACTTGCCATAGCGTCGTCTTGCTCATCTGCATTTTCTCCTGTTACCGCTGCCCACTATTACGTGATAGTCGCTGCAACGCCAGCCTGGTTTCCGCGCCACTTCGGCGAGGGGAATGGCGTTGCGTATCTTAGTTATATACGCCTAGACATTGATCTCAGCGCCAATGCGAACGCTACCGACGGTGGGCACGTCACGAGGCAGTGAGCGAGGTCAAGCCAATGCGTATCCAAACGCACGTTGGAATGCGGCGTGCAGTTCGTCCACGGTCAATGCATAGTTCTGCGGACCCTGCGTCGCGATCTTCAATGAGCCCATCAGGCTCGCCAGCCGACCGGTCGTAGGCCAATCCAGACCGTTTTCGATGCCGAACAGCAGACCGCCGCGGAACGCATCGCCGCAGCCGGTCGGGTCGACGATACGTTCCGCCGGCACTACGGGGATGTCATCCTGTTGGCCGTCGCGGTAAATCGTCGCGCCCTTCTCGCCACGGGTCACGATGGTGGCCTGCGTGCGTGAGACGATTTCGTCCCACGACCAGCCTGTCTTGTTCTCAACCAATTTGGCTTCGTAGTCGTTGACCGCCAGATAGGTCGCGAGTTCGATCATACGACGTAGCGTGTCCTGTTGGAACAGTGGCAGGCCCTGACCGGGGTCAAACAGGAAGGGAATACCCGCTTTTGAGAATTGTTCGCAGTGCGCAATCATCCCATCGAGGCCATCGGGGGCGACGATGCCCACCTTGATCGCCCCATCATCGTTGCATGCCCGCTCGACGTCGTTTTGATGCGATTGCATCATCGCGCCAGGATGGAAGGCCGTGATCTGATTATTGTCGAGGTCGGTCGTGATCATCGCTTGAGCGGTGCTCGCGCCATCAATCACGCGGACATGATGGGCTTTGAGATCCAGTTCGCCCAAGCGGTCGAGGTAGCGTTGACCATCGACGCCGCCGATGGTGGCCATGATGCGAGCGTCCCCCCCCAGCATGCGCAGGCTATACGCGATATTGCCCGCGCATCCGCCGAATTCCTGACGCATCGTTGGCACGAGAAAACTGACGTTCAGAATGTGCACCTGATCCGGAAGGATATGTTCGCCAAAACGCCCTTCGAACGTCATGATGTTGTCGTAGGCGAGCGATCCGCAAATGAGCGAGGCCAAAGTGTTTTCCCAGAAAAAGTAAATGTGCCATGAACCATCATGGCGGCTATGAGGTATTTTACTCAGCCCCCGCCATCATTGCGAACTGGCGTGCGCGATGTACTAAGCGCGGCGCGTGCCGCTGAGGCAGACCCACCCTTCGTGTTCACGCCAGACATGCATGTCGATCCACGGCGCATACGCCGCGGCCACTTCTTCGGCCTGGCGTGCCAATACGCCGGAGAGCGCGATGCGACCACCGGGCCGCACACGCCCGCATAGCATCGATGCCAGTACTTTCAACGGATTCGACAGGATGTTCGCGACGACGATATCGAACGTCGCTCCCGGTTCGGCCACTGCCTGCGCGCCCGTGGCGCTGCCAGGCGCCGAGGCCGCTGCGGGCAGGGCGTCTGGCAGGCCAAAGCGCAGCGCCTGGCCGGCTACACGATTGCGGGCCGCGTTGTCGTGCGCGGTCGCTACCGCCTGAGCGTCGATATCGATTCCTACCACATCGCGCGCACCGCACTTGACGGCGAGAATGGCCAGGATACCGGAGCCGCAACCGTAGTCGAGCACGGTATCGCCATTCTGGACCTGGCTTTCCAGCCATTCCATGCACAGCCGCGTAGTCGGATGGCTGCCGGTGCCGAAGGCCAGGCCGGGATCCAGTTCGAGGATCAACGCGTCGGGGTCCGGGGCATCGTGCCACGATGGCACGACCCAGATGTGTCTGCCTATCGCTATGGGTGCGAACTGGGATTGCGTCAGGCGGACCCAGTCCTGGTCCGCGATCTCACGCGTCTCGAACGACGGTACGGGCAACAGCAGGTGGTTCGCCGCCGCGCGCAACAGGACGTCCGGGTCCTGATCCGCAGATAGCAGCGCGACGACGCGTGAGTGATGCCAGCTGTGCGACTGCACGACCATGCCGGGCTCGCCGAAAACGGGCTGCTCGTCCGGCGTATCGGCATCGGCGTCTTCGATCGACACGGACAGGGCGCCCAGGTCCATCAGCGTGTCGGAGAGCGCTTCGGCGGTGTCACGCGCCGCATCAATGACTAATTCGCGGTAACTCACGCGGATACTCCTGTTCAGCCGTCCAAACCCGGATGATACGCGATGTCACCGGGTGTTCGACACCGCGCCCGTCGTGGTATCGAAGGGACGTATCGAAAAAAAGCGCGGGGCACCGGGGCGGCGCATGCACTGCGTCAGTCCCACGGTACACCCGCGCGGTGGTCCTTCTGGCAACGTTCCCGGCAGTGGTTCGGCTTGTCCACGAGGCGCAACCCTGCACGCGCCGGTTACGTTCAGGCCTGGTTGCCTTGCTCGGCGGCTTTATTTGCGGCCAGGCGTTCTTCCAGATAATGGATGCTCGTGCCGCCGGCGATGAATGCACCGTCGGCCATCAGTTCCCGATGCAGCGGAATGTTCGTCTTGATGCCTTCGACCACCATTTCCGACAGCGCGATCTGCATCCGCTTGATCGCCTGATCGCGGGTGGCACCATAGGCAATGACCTTGCCGATCATCGAATCGTAGTTCGACGGCACGAAATAGCCATCATAGGCATGCGAATCGACACGGATGCCAGGGCCGCCCGGTGGATGCCATGACGTAATGCGACCCGGTGACGGCGTAAACTTGAGGGGGTCCTCGGCATTGATACGGCATTCGATCGCATGCCCGCGCAGTTCGACGTCGCGCTGACGGATCTCCAGTTTTTCTCCTGCGGCGATGCGGATCTGTTCCTGCACGATGTCGACGCCCGTGATCAGTTCGGTGACGGGATGTTCGACCTGCACGCGCGTGTTCATTTCGATGAAATAGAACTCGTCGTTTTCGAACAGGAACTCGAACGTGCCGGCGCCACGATACCCCATCTTCTTGCAGGCCTCGGCGCAGCGTTCCCCCACTTTTTCGACGATGCGGCGTGCAATACCCGGGGCCGGCGCTTCCTCGATCACCTTCTGGTGGCGGCGTTGCATCGAGCAGTCGCGCTCACCCAGCCAGATGGCGTTCTTGAACGTGTCGGCAAGAACCTGGATTTCCACGTGACGCGGATTCTGCAGGAACTTCTCCATATAGACTTCGGGATTGCCGAAGGCTCGGCCGGCTTCCTCGCGCGTCATGTTGACCGCGTTGATCAACGCCGCTTCGCTGTGGACCACGCGCATGCCACGACCGCCGCCGCCGCCCGCGGCCTTGATGATCACGGGATAGCCCACGGCGCGGCCGATCTTGATGATCTCCTTCGGATCTTCCGGCAATGCGCCTTCCGAACCGGGCACGCACGGCACGCCGGCACGGATCATTGCCTGCTTCGCAGACACCTTATCGCCCATCATACGGATGGTTTCCGGGCGGGGTCCGATGAACGCGAATCCGGACTGCTCGACGCGCTCGGCAAAGTCGGCATTTTCCGACAAGAAGCCATAGCCGGGATGAATTGCCTCGGCATCGGTGACTTCCGCGGCGCTGATCAGCGCCGGCATGTTGAGATAGCTGAGATTCGACGGAGCCGGACCGATACACACGGCTTCATCCGCCAGCCGGACGTACTTTGCTTCCTTGTCGGCTTCGGAGTAGACCACCACGGTCTTAACGCCGAGTTCACGGCACGCGCGCTGAATACGCAGCGCGATTTCCCCGCGATTGGCAATGAGAATTTTTTCGAACATAGCTGAAAAGCCTAGCGGAATGTCGGACGATCGTTACCGATCGCCGGGATCAATCGAAAAGGCACGAAAACTGTCGGAACAGGGCGGGACGGCGTGTTCGCTGCGAATGTCGCGGTCCCGGCGCCTTCTTCTCGGCATACGCCATCACGCACGCGCAGGAGAACCATGCGGTCTTCACTCTGTCTCATCCGCCGAAACGCGTCTTCGTGCCGACGACGACATCGGCGCGGGCTACGCGCACCGTCCTGGGGACCGGGGGCGCGTGGCACGCCGGGCTGTCCGCCCGCGGTATCAGCCGATAACGAACAGCGGCTGGCCGTATTCGACTGCCTGGCCGTTGTCGACCAGTACTTCCTTGATCACGCCGCTCTTGTCGGCTTCGATTTCGTTCAACAGCTTCATCGCTTCGATGATGCAGATCGTCTGGCCTTCCTTGACCGTGTCGCCCACCTGGACGAAGGATTCCGCACCCGGTGAGGGTGCGCGGTAGAACGTGCCGACCATCGGTGACGTGACGATATGGCCTTGTGGCGCCGCCGGCTCGGCGGGTGCTGCGCCAGGCGCCGCACCCGCAGCGGGCGCACCCGCCGCCGGTGCGTCGGCCGGAGCCGGTGCGTAATGGACCGCCGGCGCCGCCGCCGCGTACACCGGCGCCGCATTCTTGACAATGCGCACGCGGCCTTCGCCTTCCGTGATTTCGAGTTCGGAAATGCTGGACTCGGCCACCAGGTCGATCAAAGTCTTCAGCTTACGTAGGTCCATCGAAAAAGCTCCGTTTAAATTGATCTATGATCGGAACTACGACAGGCAGGCTTACCCCTGGCGCCCCTCGAACGGCGCCACGCACACGGCGGCCGCGCTTATGGAGACGACGATGGTCCGAGCCATTCGGTCACCCCTCGCATGTCGGATCTGTCACGATCGCGGGATCAACCCCACGGACGTCGGGGTCAATTCCTGATTAGCGTCAATGTAACCTAACTTCGTCCAATCTGCACGCTTTTTGCGAAAAATTCTGCTAATTTCAGCGTATTTCCAGGATCGCATGCTGTGACGCAAACATGTATTCTGTCGAGAAACAATTGACTGTCGCCTGGTTGCAACAAAGTGATGGTTCGCAGCAAAATTCGCGAAGTTGCGCGACTTTACCGCTATTTGAAAAAAACTGTCCAGTGAAAAATAGGACTCAGCTTATTTCAGCGGGGGCAAAGGCGCGTGGCGCCCTGATCCGATGGGCGTTACGCGCGACGTCGTTGTCTGTCGGCGCGGACGCCATAGGGCACGCCGGTCCTTTCGCATAAGACAGGCACAAAACGACAGCAACGGTAATGCGGACGATACAAAGCCCATGCTGCATTCCGCGACATCGCAAGCAGATCCTGGAAGAGGGCGCACGAAAGCAAGGACGCCTGGCCGGTCGATCGGACATCGTGTCTGTCGACACGATGTCGTGCCCATCAGGCCACGTCTTTGGCAATGGGTCCTGGTGGCGCGGTCGTGGTAATGCCCTATGCGCCTTCCTGGGCATCGGCCTGTGCTTCGAGCATATCCGTCAGCATTCGCATGCTGCCGCGAATCGGTCGGCCGCGGGGGTCGTTGCGCGTAGCGCCGCGGAGGTCGTTCTGCGGGTACAGGGACAACTGGATGCCTACGGTGCCGTCGGCGGGCGCGCCCATGCCGCCTAAGCCATGCCGGCCGTCGGTATCGCCTGCCCGCGCGTCGCGCAACGCGGCATCGCGCACGACAAAGCTCAGCGTCTCTACCATGCCTTTGCCGCCCGCGTGACGGGTCTCGCCAGCGTCGTAGTCGATGCCGGCATTGAGCATGAAGATGGCAATGTCCTTGCTTGCATCGGAAAACAATTGCAGGTGGATGTCCGAGTGCGCTCCGGCCGTGCCATTCCAGACGGCGCCGGTCACGTACGGGTCGAACGCGGACAGGCGCGCCATCCATTCGAGAGCGATCCGTCGCATTGCGTGCAAGATTGCGGGCTGGCTGTCGGACAGGAAAAGCGACTGGTATTCGCGGACTTCATTCTCGATCATGTCGTTGTCCGGCAGCCATTCACCGGAAATCCGGGAGTCTCCGAGCAGTTGTCGCGCGGCCTTGCGCTTGGCGCTAGCGAAGTCGAAGCCGTCCTCGGCGATCAACTTCGCTGCCACCGCCGCGATTTCTTCGCGTACGCGCCTGGGATCGAGTGCGGGTTTACGTGCCATCGGGCCATGATACCTGAGATTCGAGGGGGGCTAGGCGGCCCCTCGGGTACAATGCACCGGTTTTGATATCAGTCGTTCGGCACGTTCCCATGCATATTCATATTCTCGGTATCTGCGGTACGTTCATGGGTGGTTTGGCCGTGCTGGCCCGAGAAGCCGGGCACCAGGTCACGGGGTGCGATGCGGCGGTCTACCCACCGATGAGCACGCAGCTCGCCGCTCAGGGAATCAACCTGACCGATGGTTACGACGCCGATCCGGCCGTGATTGGCGCGGACCTGTATGTGATCGGGAATGTCATCACGCGCGGTAATCCGTTGATGGAGCGCATCCTCGATCGTGGCCTGCCTTACACGTCCGGGCCCCAATGGCTGTCCGAGCATGTCCTGGCGGACAAGTGGGTGCTGGCCGTCGCGGGGACGCACGGCAAGACCACCACGACATCGATGCTGGCGCATATCCTGGATCAGGCAGGCTTCGCGCCTGGTTTCCTGATTGGCGGGGTTCCACAGGATTTCGGGATTTCGGCCCGCTTGACCGATTCGTCGTTTTTCGTCATCGAGGCCGACGAATACGACACCGCGTTTTTCGACAAGCGGTCGAAGTTCGTGCATTACCGGCCGCGGACGCTGATTCTCAATAACCTCGAATACGATCACGCTGATATTTTCCCCGATCTCACGGCCATCGAGACACAGTGCCATCATCTGGTGCGGACGGTGCCGGGCATCGGACGTATCGTGTCGAATGGGACCGAAGCGGCGCTGGATCGCGTGCTGCAACGCGGTTGCTGGAGCGAGGTCGAGCGCTTTGGCGTGGAGAGCGGCTGGGAAGCCCGGGCGTTGTTGCAACCCGTCGCGGCCGCAATGCCGCCCGCCGCGACACCGGGCGATCAGGTCGCCGACCGAGCGAGCGACGACATCGACGCCGCGCATTTCGGCGTGGCGTGGCAGGGTCGCCAGGTGGCCGAGGTCGAGTGGGGATTGCAGGGCAGGCATAATGTCATGAACGCGTTGGCGGCGGTGGCGGCGGCGCATCATGTCGGCGTGCTGCCTGGCGTCGCCGCGAAAGCATTGGGCACTTTCCGGGGTATCCGGCGTCGAATGGAAAGGCGCGGCGATGTGATGGGTATCACCGTCTATGATGACTTCGCCCACCATCCCACCGCGATACGTACGACGATTGCCGGTCTGCGCGCGGCGATGACGCGGGGGGATGCTGCCGGGCGTGACGGTCGCATCCTGGCGGTGCTGGAGCCGCGTTCGAATACGATGAAGCTAGGGGTGATGAAGGCTGCATTGCCGCAGAGCCTCATGGGCGCGGACTTGACGTTCGCTTATCACGCGCCTACCGGTAAAACGGCGCTGGACTGGAATCTGGCAGACGCTTTGGCGCCGCTGGGCGGCCGTGCGCAGGCATTTGACGATCTGCGCGGGCTGGTTGCCGCCGTCGTGCGTGAGGCGCGTCCCGGCGATCAGGTGCTGGTCATGAGCAATGGCGGGTTCGGCGGCGTGCATCAGCTGTTGCTCGATGCGCTGTCGCAGCGCCCCAAGAACCGGGAAGCGCATTGATTCTCTATCTGCACGGATTCCGTTCCTCTCCGCGCTCCTTCAAGGCGCGGCGGCTTGCCGGACGCTTGGCTGTTCTTGGACAGATCAATGCATGGCGTTGCCCGCAATTGCCGGTAAGTCCCTATGAAGCAATCCGTCTGGCCGAGTCGATTATCGGTCAGACGCCCGCATCGGATTTGACGCTGGTCGGAAGTTCGCTGGGTGGTTATTACGCGACATGGCTTGCGGAGCGGATCGGATGCCGTGCCGTGGTGATCAATCCGGCGACGATGCCGGACGCGAGCCTGGAGCGCTTTCTGGGTGAGCAACCCTTGTGGCACGGCGGTGGCACGATCGTCGTCGAGCCACGGCATCTCGATGAATTGAAGGCATTGCGGGTCGAGCGGCTAAGTGACCCGGGTCGGTATTTTCTGCTGGCTGCCACGGGTGACGAGGTTCTGGACTATCGGGATATGCTGGTGCATTACGCGGGCGCAAAAACGACGCTTATCGAAGGCAGCAACCACGCTATCAGCGAATTCGACGATTATCTGGACGCGGTGCTGGCATTCTGTGGCATCGATGTCGCACCGCTGCCGGGCGCGGTGGCAACCTGTCCGAATGCCGATATCGTTGCGCAGGATGATGTCCCGGCATTGGCGATTGGTGGTGTACCGCCCGTGGTGACGGGAACGCGCCGCATGGCAAATTGAACATGTGTCGGTGGCGGCCCGATGGCAACCACCGACACCATCGCGTCATCGCGCACACGATGGGAACGACCGCAGTCGAATGCGGAGAAAGGGTAGAGCGTGAACGTTTTTTTTGAAGAATCCGGCAGTTTCAAGGCGGGCACCGTGCTCTCGCAGAACGGTGACGCGCTGCAGGTGGAGTTGCCGGGTGGTCGTCGGGCGAAAGTAAAGGGCCGGGACGTGATGGTGGAGTTTACGTCGCCCGCGCCCGCCGACCTGATCAAACAGGCCGACACTGAAGCGGGCGACATCGATCTGGATTTCCTTTGGGAGGTAGCCGGCGTCGACGAATTCAATTTCGCCGCGCTGGCGACCGAGTACTTTGGCGAGAAGCCGACGGCGGTGCAGCGCGCGGCACTGGCATTGCGTATTCACGGCTCGCCGGTCTATTTCCGGCGCAAGGGCCGGGGAAATTACCAGCGGGCGCCGGAAGAGCAATTGAAGGCGGCGCTGTCGGCATTGGCACGCAAGGCCGAGCAGGCACGCGTCCAGGATGGCTATGTACAGGAACTGATCGAAGGTCGACTGCCGGACGCCTTCAAGGGGCGGGTCGTGAACTTGCTGGTGCGGCCCGACAAGAATACGATCGAATACAAGGCGATGGAAGCCGCCGCCGCCGCGCGTGGCATGACGGCGGCGCAGTTGATGATCGCGTGCGGCGGCATCGAGTCGCCCCGTATGTGGCATGAGACCAAGTTTATCGCGGAATATTTTCCCGACGGTATCGGTTTCCCGGCGGTCAGTGTCGCTGCGCCGCTAGACGAACTGCCGGACGCCGGTGTGCGCGCTTTCTCGATCGACGACATCACGACGACTGAAATCGATGATGCCATCTCGGTGACACATCTGGCGGACGATCGGTTGAGGGTGGGCGTGCATATCGCGGCGCCATCGCTCGGCATCATGAAGGATGATGCGATCGACGCCATCGCACGGGCGCGTCTGTCCACCGTCTATATGCCGGGTGACAAGATCACGATGTTGCCCCCGGAGGTGGTGGAGGTCTTCACGCTGAACGAAGGCGACTTCCGGCCAGCGGTGTCGCTGTACCTGATCGTCGACAAGCAGACCTACGATGTGGTTGCCACCGAGACGCGCGTCGAGAAGGTCTTCATCTCGCACAATCTGCGTACAAATATTCTCGACCCGATCGTGACCGAGGAATCGCTGGCCGCCAATGAAGGCGACTACCCGCATCGCGACGACATCGTGGCATTGTGGCCGTTGGCGCAGGCGCTCCATGAGAAGCGGCAGCAGACGCGGATCGCCAACGGCTTGCGCCGCGAGGTGCAACGCTCGTCCGATTTCAACTTCTACATCGAAGGCGAGCACGTCACCATCTCGCCGCGTCGCCGTGGCGCGCCGCTGGATCTTATCGTCGCCGAGCTGGCCATTGCGGCAAACAGCAACTGGGGCGCGTATCTGGCCGAACATGGCGTGCCGGGCATCTATCGGGCACAACGCGCCTTCGGTCCGAATCGCACGCGGATGCAGACATCGGCGGCACCGCATGAAGGTCTAGGCGTTGCGCAATATGCGTGGAGCACCTCTCCGCTGCGTCGGTATGTCGATCTGGTGAATCAATGGCAATTGGTGGCCATCACGCGTCATGGCGTGGCTGCAAAGATGGTCGCGCCGTTCAAGCCGAAGGATGCGGACCTTTATGCGGTGGTTCAGGGCTTCGACGAGACGTATTCGGCCTACGCCGAGCATCAGCACAAGATGGAAAAGTTCTGGTGCCTGCGCTGGTTGCGGCAGGAGGAGCGCAAGCAGATGGTGGCACAGGTCATCAAGGGCGATCTGGTACGTTTCGAGGAGATCCCGCTCACGATGATCGTTCCCGCGATCGGCGTGCACGCGCGCGGCACGCGCCTGCTGCTCGATATCGTCGAGATGGATGAACTCAACGTCGACTTGTCATGTCGACTGGTACAGGTGCTGGACGTGCCGCCCGTCGATGGCGCGGACACGGTCGATGGCGCCGACGCCGAGGAGACGGGCGAGGACGCGGCGGAGGTGGAATTGGCGGCCGAAGCGGGCAAGGCGGGCGACGGCGCCACGACGGAAGACGCTGCCGCGCCGCCGGACGGCGACACCGATACGGGGGCGCGGGACGACGACAACGCATTCGACCAGGAGGCGGCAGTCACGGAAAACCGCGATCAGGCCGCATTGCAGGGCACCGGGGACTTGGAGAAGCGAGCATGATCGCGAATACGTCGCATGACCAAGCGGGCGGGCAACCAATCATGGATGTCGATCGCTACCTGGTGGTGGGACATCCGATCGCACACAGTAAATCGCCGGAGATCCATGCGGCTTTTGCGAAAGCCACAGGTCATGCACTGCACTATGACCGTCTGCTGGCACCGCTCGATGGTTTTGCCGACGCGGTGCGGTCGTTTGCCGCCGCGGGCGGGCGAGGGATGAATGTCACCGTGCCGTTCAAGCTGGAAGCGCACGCCCTGGCCGATACGTTGACGCCGCGCGCCGCCGCTGCGGGCGCAGTCAATACGTTGCGCTTTTTGCGCGAAGGTGACACGGTGCGGATCGAAGGCGACAACACCGACGGCGCCGGTCTGGTGCAGGACATCGAGATCAATCTGGGTTGTCCGTTCGCGGGTAAGCGCGTCTTGCTGTTGGGCGCAGGTGGCGCGGCGCGTGGCGTGATCCTTCCGATTCTGGAGCGTGGACCCAGGCAGTTGCACATCGCCAATCGTACCGTGCAGCGCGCACACGCGTTGCGCGACCATTTTGCCGCTGATGCCGTGGCGCGGCATGTGGTGCTGGAAGCCCTCGAAGCGTCACAGTTGCTGCCGTTCGACGCGGCCGTCGTCCCGTCTGCTTCCGATCGTTCTCCGGCATCGATGACGGGCGCGACGGAAGCCGGAACCGCGGCGGCACTCGACGTAGCATCGGCATCGGCTGCGCGCTATGACATCGTCATCAACGGGACATCGAGCAGTCTCGGCGGCGCGTTGCCGGATCTGCCGGTCGGGGCGATTGGCGCTGGTACATTGGTTTATGACATGATGTACGGCGCTGCGCTTACGCCGTTCCTGCTTGCATCGCGGGCGGCCGGTGCCGATATCGCCGATGGTCTGGGGATGCTGGTCGAGCAGGCTGCCGAGTCGTTTCTGTCGTGGCGGGGGGTACGCCCTGATGGCCGCCCGGTGCTGACCGCGCTGCGCGCACGGTTGAAGGGATAAGTGCGATAGTGGCGACCCGCTCCCCACGCCGGCGATGGCTGACCTCCCGCGTCATGCGGGTGTTGGCGCTTTTGCTGGTGGCGTGGTGCGCGACGCAGGTCTTTTACCTGGCGAGCATCGTCTGGTGGCGTTTCGTCGACCCGGGTTCCACCGCCTACATGCGGGCCGGTAGCTGGCGGATGGCGCATGACGGCGATCACCGTTCCCTGGAACATGAATGGGTGCCGTACGATGCCATCTCGATCAACTTGAAGCGCGCGGTGGTGGCATCCGAGGATGCCACCTTCGTCGACAATCCGGGCTTCGATACCGAGGCGATGATGCAAGCCTGGGATCGCAATCAGCGTGCGGGACGCGTGGCGCGCGGGGGGTCGACGATCACACAGCAATTGGCGCGCAATCTCTTTCTGTCGTCGGAAAAGAGCTATATTCGCAAGGGCCAGGAGCTGATCATTACCGGCATGCTCGACATGGTGCTCGACAAGCGTCGTATCCTTGAAATCTACCTGAACTCGGTGGAATGGGGCAATGGCGTGTACGGTGCGGAGGCGGCCGCGCGACATTACTTCCATGTTTCCGCAGCGCGGCTATCGGCGGCCCAGGCAGCGCGCCTCGCGGTGATGCTGCCCGATCCGCGCTACTACGACGCCCATCCTGGCTCGCCGTATCTGCGGCAACGCACCGGCGTCATTCAGGCGCGGATGAACGCGGTAACGGTCCCGCGGTAGGGTAGAATCGCGCTTGCGTTCCGATTCGCGTCCCGTTCATCTCATGTCTGCTCATTCTTCCGTGCCCCCCTCTTCCGCCACGTTTTCTTTCAACGGCATGCTGCGTGCCGCCTGGCAACGCACCGGTTCATTGCTGTGCGTCGGACTGGACCCGGAGCCCACGCGTTTTCCCGCCGCACTGGGTGGGAACAGGGGCAACGCCGATCCCGAGCACCTCTTCACGTTCTGTCGCGATATCGTCGATGCCACCGCGCCGTATGCGAGCGCCTTCAAGCCGCAAATAGCCTATTTCGCGGCGCATCGCGCCGAGTGGCAGCTCGAACGGCTGATTGCGCATATTCACGCGCATCATCCGGGGGTGCCGGTGATCCTGGATGCGAAGCGCGGCGATATCGGCTCCACCGCGCAGCAGTACGCGCGTGAAGCGTTCGAGCGTTTTCAGGCGGATGCGGTGACGGTGAATCCGTATATGGGCTTTGATACGATCGAGCCTTATCTCGCTTATCCGGGCAAGGGCGTCATCGTGCTGTGCCGGACATCGAATCCCGGTGGTTCGGATCTGCAGTTCCTCGATGTATCGCCCACCGACGGCGCGGCAACGGCGCGACCCTTGTATCAGGTCGTGGCGGAAAAGGCCGCCGGTGAATGGAACGCCAGCGGGGAGCTGTCGCTGGTCGTGGGCGCGACCTTTCCAGCGGAAATTGCGAGGGTCCGGGGCATCGTCGGTGACATGCCGTTGTTGATTCCAGGCATTGGCGCGCAAGGCGGCGATGTGGAAGCAACGGTGTCGGCCGGCAAGACCGCCGACAACACCGGCATGATGATCAATTCGTCGCGTGCGATCCTCTATGCGGGTAACGGCGCGGACTTCGCCCAGCGCGCGGCCGACGCGGCTCGCGCGACCCGTGACGCGATCAATGTCGCGCGCGGCGTTTGATTCGCACGGCGACCTGCTTCCGTGATGCGCCGTGGTTTGCCGCGCTTCATGTGCCCGTCGTAGTGTGCGAGACGAGCAGCGCCAGACCATGCAGTGCATGCCGCGCGCTTTGCCGCCGAACGGACGCACGATCACCATCGAAGTGACAGGTGACCGTGTGGACCACTGGCGCCGTATTTTTCGCCGATCGATAGGCCCACCCGAAGCAAACCGTTCCCACTGGTTTCTCGGCGCTGCCACCGCTGGGTCCCGCGACGCCGGTGACCGATGCCGTTATCCGAGCCTGGCTCGCCAATAACCCGCCACGCGCCATCGCCGCCGCCACCGGTTCGCTGACCGCGCCATGCGTATCGATCAGCGCGGTGGCGACATCCACCGCGCCGGTTTTCGCGGCATTCGAATAGGTCACGAAGCCCCGCTCGAACCACGCGCTGCTTCCCGCCACTTCCGTGAGCGCAGCGGCGATCAAGCCGCCGGTGCATGATTCGACCGTCGCCACCATCCAGCCGCGCTGAATCAGCTGCTGTCCTAATTGGGCCGCTTGCTGAGCCAGTGCGTCATACGATGGTGGTGGTGCAGCCTCTGCGATCGTCAAGTCAACAGTAAGCGTGTCTGAGGACATCGGCGTTTCCTCCTGGTAAGCGAGAAACAAGGGCGCACGGGACGGATCGTATCGGCCACGCTAGCCGAACAGACGATGTCCGATCGCCAGGACCAGCAACGCGAAAAACGCGGCCACGATATCGTCGAACATGATGCCGAAGCCGCCTTTCAAACGCTGGTCGAACCAACGGATCGGCGGTGGCTTGACCATATCGAAAAAGCGGAACACGGCGAAGGCAAGCAATTGCGCAGCGAAACCCGTTGGTGCGGCGAGCCACAGGACCAGCCATATCGCGATGACCTCGTCCCATACGACGGGTCCCGGGTCCGGCACATTCATGCGGCGCGCGGTAAAGCCGCAGAAGCCGATGCCGGCCAGGAAGCCGATCAGGATCAACAGCGCCCAGGCCGTGTTGGACAACCACGGCTGGAGCACGGCAAACGCGGCCCAGCCGAACAACGTGCCGCAGGTGCCGGGCATGATCGGCGAAAGCCCGCTGCCGAAACCCAGCGAGGCGATATGCACCGGATGAGACAGCATGAAACGCAGCGTCGCGGGCTGGCGCTCGACGCGTGCCTGTGTATCGGAGAGAGTAGGGTCAGGCTGCATCGAAGTGATCGAAACCGGTCAGCGAAAGAGAAAGAGGGGTACCGTCGGAGGCGACCCAGTGTACCTGACCTGCCTGATTCAGGGTGCCCGTCGCGAGTCGTAGCGGCGCGGTGGTGTCGCGTATATCCTCGATCACGGCACGGGATGCCAAGGCGTCCTCGGATGCGCCTGAGCGCATTGATTCATGATGCGTCGCGGGCATATCGCTTGGCGTGCCGGTTGGCGACGCCGCGGCGGTTTCCGGTGCCCGCATCGTACCGACCCGGGTGAGGGCGACACCATCGATCGAACCGTGAGCGTTCAGGGCTTCCAACGCCGCGCGCGATGCGATCGGTGCCGTGAAGCACAGTTCGTAATCGTCGCCGCCACTCAACGTGCAGACCTTCTGGATTTCGGGTGCGCACGCGGCCAACCATCCCGAGCGGGGCACGGCATCAACGTCGACGACGGCCACCAGGCCGGAGCGCCGCGCGATGTGTGCCAGGTCCCCGGCGAGGCCATCCGAGAGATCGATCGCCGCATGCGCCAGTTCGCGCAATTGCTCCCCTAGCGCAATGCGTGGTTGCGGCGCCTCCATCGCGGTGCGTACCGCTGCCAGCGTCCCGGCAGCGTCGGACGTGCCAAGCGTGGTCAGTGGCCAGTCCTGACGCATCAGCCCCAATGCCAGCCGTGCGTCGCCCAATGTCCCTGATAACCAGATGTCGTCGCCTGCGCGTGCCGCGTCACGCCGCAGTGCGGCACCATGCGGCAAGGCGCCGAAGATCGTGATGCTGATCGTCAACGGACCGGCTGTCGTGTCACCCCCGATCAATTCGCAGCCGTGCGGTTCCGCTAACGCAAACAGCCCTTCCGCAAAGCGATCGAGCCAATTCACATCGGCCGCGATCTCCGGTGGCAGAGCCAGCGACAAGGTGAATGCCATCGGAGTGGCGCCCATCGCCGCCAAATCCGACAGATTGACCGCCAGCGCCTTGTGACCGAGCTTGCGCGGATCGACGTCAGGCAGGAAATGGCGGCCGCAGACCAGCATATCCGTCGACACCGCCAACGACTGTCCCGCAGGCAGGTCCAGCAGCGCACAATCGTCACCGATGCCGAGGCGGGTGGAACGCAAGCGAGACGGCGCGGACCCGTCGCGGGCGGCATGCACTTCGGCGCGCACGCGCGCCGCACGCGCGCGGCGCAAGAAAATCTGATCGATCAGTTCGAATTCTGTTGGCATGCGGACTGGGGGACTCGCCCTGCGTGGGCGGTCTGTCGAAAGTGGAAAACGCGGATCGGCGACATGGACTGCCTCGCCCGGTATTGTGCCCGCATTCATGTCGCGGCGGACAGGGTGGTTGCGCCGGCGGTCTCCAGATGTCTTTGTAAGATCGCGTCCCAGGCGGTTTGCCGCACCGATGCGCGGCCCATGGCAATACATCGGGGAGGGTGGTGGGACGCAACGCGCAACGCGGACGATGCCACGGCGATCGCCCCTTACGCCTTATGTGAATCACGACGCTGCTGCGACGCAGCAATACCGCTTGCACGATGGTGCAATAGCGTATTTCACGCAGCGATGCTCATATTTGTTGGAACAATTGGCGCTACAATGCGCCGACGCGTCGATCTTTTGGCGTCTGCGCGCGGCCCGCGTTGGGTGGGGTGCCCGCGACGTCGGCGCGCTGTTTCTCCTGATGGCGCAAGGTTTCGATTACAGGATGCCGGATGCACGATGACGGGCAAGGAGCGGAAGTGTCAGTGACCGCCGTTGCAACGATCGTGGCAATATCGTCGGTGGCGATGCTGTCGCCAGGCTGCTGTTGGATCGTCTTTGCTTTTTGGTCGTTACGCGACCGCTTTCTGCCAGGTTCTCATGTCCACACCCGTCAATGCCAAACTGCGCGAAGCCGCGCTCGATTACCACGAATTTCCGACGCCGGGCAAGATCGCCATCGCCGCGACGAAACAACTGATAAACCAGCGTGACCTTGCGCTGGCGTACTCGCCCGGCGTTGCCGCCGCGTGTGAGGAAATCGTCAAGGACCCGTTGAATGCGGCGCGGTTCACGGCCCGCAGCAATCTCGTGGGGGTGGTATCGAACGGTACGGCGGTGCTGGGGCTGGGCAATATCGGTCCGCTGGCGTCCAAGCCGGTGATGGAAGGCAAGGCTGTTCTATTCAAGAAATTTGCCGGTATCGATGTATTCGACATCGAGCTGAACGAAATGGATCCGCATAAGCTTGTGGACGTGATCGCGGCGCTGGAGCCGACGTTCGGCGGTATCAACCTCGAAGACATCAAAGCACCGGACTGCTTCGTCGTCGAAAGCGAATGCCGCAAGCGGATGAAGATCCCGGTCTTTCACGATGACCAGCACGGCACGGCGATTGTCGTGGGCGCGGCAGTGACGAACGGCTTGAAAGTGGTCGGCAAGCCGATTTCGGAAGTCAAGCTCGTCTCGTCCGGCGCCGGCGCGGCGGCGCTCGCCTGTCTGGAGTTGCTGCTCGATCTCGGGTTGAAGCTCGAGAACATCATCGTGACCGACCTGGCCGGGGTGGTGTACAAAGGTCGCACCGAACTGATGGACCCCAAGAAGGAGCAGTTCGCGAGCGATACCTCGCATCGGACCTTGGCCGAAGCGATTGAAGGCGCCGATATTTTTCTGGGCCTGTCGGCCGGTGGCGTGTTGCAGCCGGAGATGGTCGCGAAGATGGCGAAGGATCCGCTGATCCTGGCGCTGGCGAATCCCAATCCGGAAATCATGCCGGAGGCGGCGCTGGAAGTGCGGCCGGACGCCATCATCGCCACCGGCCGCACCGACTACCCGAATCAGGTCAACAACGTCCTGTGTTTCCCGTTCATCTTCCGCGGTGCACTGGATGTCGGCGCGACCACGGTTACAAAGAACATGGAAATCGCCGTCGTCAATGCGATCGCCGAATTGGCCCGCCAGGAACAAAGTGACGTGGTGGCCACGGCCTACGGCATCGAAGACCTGTCGTTTGGTCCGCAGTATCTTATTCCCAAGCCATTCGACCCGCGCCTGATCGTGAAGATCGCACCGGCGGTTGCAAAGGCGGCCATGCTCGACGGCGTGGCCACGCGGCCGATCGAGGACATGGACGCCTACGAACAGCATCTGCAGCAGTTCGTCTATCAAAGCGGCACGATCATGAAGCCGGTGTTCCAGGTGGCGCGCGCCGCCACGCCGGAGCAGAAGACCATCGTGTTCAGCGAAGGGGAAGAAGAGCGGGTCCTGCGCGCGGTGCAGATCCTGGTGGACGAGAAGATCTGCTTTCCGATCCTCGTGGGTCGTCCCGCGGTTATCCAGCAACGCATGACGCGTTATGGACTGCGTCTGGTTCAGGATCAGGACTTCCGTATCGTCAATCCGGAGTTCGACGAACGCTATCGCGACTATTGGCAGACGTATCACAAGATGCAGGCCCGTAAAGGCACGACCGCCCAATCGGCCAAGCTGGAAATGCGTCGTCGTCCCACGCTGATCGGCTCGATGCTGGTGAAGAAAGGCGAGGCGCGAGGCCTGATTTGCGGCACGATCAGTACCACGCATCGCCATCTGCACTTTATCGACCAGGTGATCGGCAAACGGGAAGGCGCTACCGTCTACGCGGCGATGAATGCGCTGCTGCTGCCAGGGCGCCAGATTTTCCTAGTGGATACCCACGTCAACTATGATCCGACACCGGCGGAACTGGCCGAAATCACGATCATGGCGGCCGAGGAAGTGCGCCGTTTCGGCATCGAGCCGAAGATCGCACTGTTGTCGCATTCGAATTTTGGATCAAGCAAGGGTCCAAGCGCGCAGAAGATGCGCGATACGCTGGAGATCCTGCAGCAAACAGCACCGGATCTGGACGTGGACGGCGAAATGCACGGCGATGTCGCATTGGACGCGCAATTGCGTGCGGACCAATTGCCGGATTCCACGTTGCAAGGTAACGCGAATCTACTGGTCATGCCGAATATAGACTCGGCAAATATTGCCTATAACCTGTTGAAAGTCGCCGCCGGCAACAATGTAGCGATCGGTCCGATCTTGCTGGGTGCAAAGCAGCCGGTGCATATTCTGACGGCATCTGCGACGGTGCGACGAATCGTCAACATGGCAGCGTTGCTGGTGGCGGATATCGTTGCCGGGGAACTGCGGCATTGATCGCGCGCATGTGTCGGTTATTTTCGTAATCGACACGTTTCGCTTTACTCCCTTCCGTCCCCCGTCGTGCGGGGACAACCGTCACCTCATGGTGCGCGTCGCAATCGTCGTAAATTCCGATATCTGATTGATTTGCTTGTGCCTTCGGGGTAGGCTAACGCCTTGGCGCGTATTATTTCGCGGTTTTTCTAATGCGGCGATGAACTCGGCCGCCTGGCTGGTGTCTTAGCATGGGGAAGTGGGCGGCCCGTACCGCGGCAGCGGCGTTGATGGCGTTTGCCTGGTTAGGTGTTGGAACGGGGAGCGCCGTCGACGGTTTGCCGGCTGCCGGGTTTGGCGTGCATGGGCAGGGGTTGCGGATCGTTGCGGCCGCCGATGCGCGGCAGCCGCGCTACTCCGAAAATGGCGACGCGGGGGACCCGAACGGTGCGGCGACGTTCGCGGGGCCAACGCTCGAGAAGCACGCCTTACCCCTTGAGGCGCAGCGGGTATTGATCCAGATTCGTGATGGCGGGCCGTTCCGGTATGACAAGGACGGCATCGTTTTCGGCAACCGCGAAAAGTTGCTGCCGCGCGAACCTCGCGGCTATTATCGGGAGTATACGGTGCCAACGCCGCGCGCGAGGGATCGCGGAGCGCGGCGCATTGTGTGTGGCGGGCCACCGAGACAGCCAGATGCCTGTTTCTACTCGGACGACCATTACAGTAGTTTCAAACGAATCCAGGGATGACAACGGTATGAGCGGCAACCATTCTGCGCAAGAGACCGTGGTCGCAGTTGATCTTTTCGGGCGTAGCGACTTGAACCTGTTTCGGCGGGTCATGTCACTGCGCGATAGTGCGGTGGAGCGCCAGCCGGCGGCTCCGAGCGCACCCGACGACACGACGGTCGACATGTTTCGCACGGTGCGGTCAAACATCGTGCAGTCGATCCGCGCGTTCCGCATCGTCGATCTCGCCGAACAGGCGAAGCGCCTGGACCAGCATTTCTTCTATGCTGATTGCTCCGCGGCGAACACGAAAGCCGAAGTACTGGAAGCCATTTCACGCGCGTTTTATTTCCCGAAGCACTTTGGGAAGAATTTCGATGCGTTATACGACTCGCTGACGGATCTGGTTGCCAAGTCAGGACGTCAGACGGGTTTTGTGATCGTCCTGGATAGCTTGCCGGCTGTGCAAAAGTTCGACAAGGAAGCCCGTGAGAACCTGTTGGACGTTTTTCGCGAAGCGTCCGAGTTCTGGGCGGAACGGAGCGTGTCCTTCCGGGTGTTCTACTCGTTTATCTGATCTCTTGTTGCAACGCGGTGTCACCATCCGCCCCAGCGTCCGGCCAACGCGGCGAGGACGGCCATGCCGGCGGTTTCAGTGCGTAACACCCGCGGCCCGAGTGATAGCGCGGTGACACCGGCCGCGCGCGCGGCAGCCTCTTCTTCCATGGACCACCCCCCCTCGGGACCGATCCATAACTGGATCGGCGCGGCGGGGGGCGTGATTGGCAGTTCGGCGAACGTGGTTGCAGCGCGCGGTGATAGCAACCAGCGCAATGGCGTGAGCGCACCCTCTTGCGAGCCGCTTGTCTCCGCCGTGTTCCGCGTCGTTGCCTCCAACCAGCGATCGAACGGCTGCGGGACCCGCACCGTCGGGATCACATTGCGCCCACATTGCTCACACGCCGCCCGCACCAGTGCTTCCCAGTGGGCGTGCCGCCGTTCGAGCCGCTCGCCTTGTAGCTTGACGACGCTGCGGTGCGCGAGTATCGGCGTGATCGTGTCGACCCCCAGTTCCACGGCCTTTTCGATCAGCCAGTCCATCTTTTCGTTGCTCGCCACGCCTTGCACCAGATCGATCCGGTAGGGTGGCTCCGCGGCAGCGGCATTCACCGTTGCAGTCAGCACGGTGGCGTGCGCGCTGCGTTTTTCCAGGGCATCGAGCCGCGCGTCATAGGCGTTGCCGTCGCCGTTGAATACGGTCAGCAAATCGCCTTCGCGTAGTCGCAGGACTTGCAGATGCCGGACGGTTTCGGCGGGAAGCGTTAGCGATGTGCCGGTGCTGAGCGGCAGATCGACAAAGAATCTGGGGCTGGACATGCGGCCATTCTACACCGGGGGTTCTGATAGAATGGAGAGCCCGACTGGTGTGTGCTTTCGTCACGGCATGTGCCGCGAATCGTGAATGCAGGCAACCGGTGGGGACGTATCGTGGACGTATTCTCCATGCATCCCGCGCCGACGTCGGCCGGGGCGCGACGCGCACGGCGCGGCTTTTGCCGCCGACGGGCGATCCGCCCTGGCTCGCAGCGGCGCCAGCTCTCGACACCATGACTCTTCAGACCAGTAGCCCGACGACGCCCCTCGCCAACGCCATTCGCTTTCTTGCGATCGACGCCGTCGAAAAGGCCAAATCGGGTCACCCGGGCATGCCGATGGGCATGGCGGAAATCGCCGTGGCGCTCTGGCAGAAGCACCTGAAGCACAATCCCTCGAATCCGCTCTGGTTCGACCGTGATCGTTTCGTCCTCTCGAACGGTCATGGGTCGATGCTGCTGTATGCATTGCTTCATCTGACCGGCTATGACTTGCCGATCGGTGAACTGAAGCAATTCCGTCAACTGCATAGCAAGACGCCTGGACACCCGGAGTGGGGCATCACCGCGGGTGTCGAGACGACCACGGGTCCATTGGGCCAAGGCATCGCGAACGCTGTCGGGATGGCATTGGCCGAAGTGCTGCTGGCACGGGAATTCAATCGCCCAGGCCACGATATCGTCGATCACCATACCTACGCCTTCGTCGGTGACGGTTGCCTGATGGAAGGGATCTCGCACGAGGTCTGCTCGCTGGCGGGCACGCTGGGCTTGTCGAAGCTGGTCGTGCTGTACGACGACAACGGGATTTCGATCGACGGTCACGTCGAATACTGGTTCGGCGACGATACCCCGAGGCGCTTCGAAGCGTATGGCTGGCATGTCGTACGCGGTGTGGACGGTCACGACATCGATGCGGTCGACGCGGCGATCACCGCGGCCAAGGCCTCGGGCAAGCCGTCGCTTATCTGCTGCAAGACCGTCATCGGCAAGGGTTCGCCGAACAAGGCCGGTACACACGATGTTCACGGCGCTGCCCTGGGTGCGGACGAGATCGCGGCCACGCGCCAGGCGCTGGGCTGGCCATACCCGGCATTTGACGTGCCGGAGGAAATTTATGCGGCATGGGATGCGCGTGAAACCGGTAAGCAAGCGGAGTCCGAGTGGGATACGCGTTTTGCCGCCTACCGGGCCGCCTTCCCGACCGAGGCAGCGGAGTTCGAGCGTCGGATGCGTGGTGCGCTGCCGGCCGATTGGGCCGAGAAAGCCGCCGCGATCGTCGAAGGTGCCAATGGCCGGGCCGAGACGGTGGCCACGCGTAAAGCCTCGCAACAGGCGATCGAGGGCTTGGCTGCTGTGCTGCCGGAACTGCTTGGCGGTTCCGCTGATCTGACGGGTTCGAACCTGACGAACTGGAAAGCTGCCAAGCCGGTCCGCGGCAGCGCCGAGGGTACGCAGGGTGGCAACTACATCAACTACGGTGTACGCGAATTCGGTATGAGCGCCGCGATCAACGGCATAGCGGTGCATGGCGGCTTCGTCCCGTTCGGCGGCACGTTCCTGACGTTCTCGGACTATAGCCGCAATGCATTGCGTGTCGCGGCCCTCATGAAGGCACGGTCCCTGTTCGTGTTCACGCACGATTCGATCGGCTTGGGTGAGGACGGTCCGACACACCAGTCGATCGAACACGTTGCCAGCCTGCGTCTGATTCCGAATCTGGATGTATGGCGTCCATGCGATACGGTCGAGTCCGCGGTGGCGTGGACGCAGTCCGTTGAGCGCAAGGACGGACCTGCCGCGCTGATTTTCAGCCGACAGAACCTGCCGTTCCAAGCGCGCAGCGATGCGCAGATTGCCAATATTGCTCGTGGCGGCTATGTGCTGCGGGATTGGAATGAAGAAATCCCGGCACGTAAGGTGATCCTGCTGGCCACCGGTTCCGAAATCGGTCTGGCGATGGAGGCTGTGGAGGCCTTGCAGCAGGTAGGCATCGGCGCCCGGGTCGTGTCCATGCCGTCGACCGATGTGTTTGACCGGCAGGATGCCGCATACCGTGAACGCGTGCTGCCGAAGGGCGTGGCACGGGTCGCGATCGAAATGGGAGTCAGCGACTTCTGGCGCAAATACGTGGGCCTCGAGGGCGGCGTGGTCGGTATCGACACGTTCGGCGAATCGGCCCCGGCGCCGGTGCTGTTCCAGCACTTCGGCTTCACCGTCGACAATGTGGTGAATGCCGTGAAGACGGTGCTCGACTGATTTTTTTCAATCGATAGGAGACGTACCATGACGGTTCGTGTTGCAATCAACGGGTATGGCCGGATCGGCCGTAACACCCTGCGCGCATTCTACGAAGGTGGCAAGAAACACGACATCGAGATCGTGGCCATCAATGACCTCGGCGATGCCAATACCAATGCGCATCTGACGCAGTACGACACGGCCCATGGCCGTTTCCCTGGAACCGTGTCGGTCGAGGGCGAGTATCTTGTCGTCAACGGCGACAAGATCAAGGTATTGGCAAACCGTAATCCCGCGGAATTGCCGTGGGGCGAGCTGGGCGTCGATGTGGTCCTGGAATGCACCGGCTTCTTCACGACGAAGGAAAAGGCCAGTGCCCACCTGAAAGGGGGGGCGAAGAAGGTCATCATTTCCGCGCCGGGCGGCAAGGACGTGGACGCCACGATCGTCTATGGTGTGAACCATGGCGTGCTGAAGGCCAGCGACACCGTCATCTCGAATGCATCGTGCACGACTAACTGCCTGGCCCCTCTGGTCAAGCCGCTACATGACAAGCTGGGCGTGGTCAGCGGTTTGATGACGACGATCCATAGCTACACGAACGATCAGGTCCTGACTGACGTCTACCATGAGGATCTGCGCCGTGCGCGTTCCGCGACGCACAGCATGATTCCGACGAAGACCGGTGCGGCAGCCGCGGTGGGTCTGGTGCTGCCGGAACTGAACGGCAAGCTGGACGGTTACGCGATTCGCGTACCCACGATCAATGTGTCGATCGTCGACTTGTCGTTCGTTGCGGCGCGCGACACGACTGTCGACGAAGTGAACGCGATCCTGAAGGAAGCGTCGGAATCGGGTCCGTTGAAGGGTATCCTTGCCTACAACACGGCACCATTGGTGTCGGTCGATTTCAACCATAACCCGGCGTCGTCGACGTTCGATGCCACGCTGACGAAGGTGACGGGCAACCTGGTCAAGGTTTCGAGCTGGTACGACAACGAATGGGGCTTCTCGAACCGGATGCTCGACACGACGGTAGCCTTCGCCACGGCAAAGTAAGTATCGGGCACGCCTGTTTGATCAGTGTGGTTGGGCGGGCGTGCCTCGGCCGGAAGGGCCAGCGCAGCAGTCGATTCCGGCGCAAGTGCTGCCGGTTCATGGCACTGCCGCCGTTGCCGAGAGCGATAGGACCGTACAGAAAAGTCCATTGCCGTTAAAAAAGGGAAGGAATACCGGTCACGCCGGCGTTCCTTCCCTTTTTTAATTTTTCACCGTATTACGCCGCGAAGCCATGCGGTTGCCCGCGGTTGCAGGGCATTTCCGTGCTTAAGCCTTCCGATTCGGGCAGTGTTCGCGGGTGCAGGTTCCGTAAAGCGCCAATGCATGATCCTGCAACTTGAAACCTTTCTGCTCGGCAATGTTATGCTGCCGTTTCTCGATCTCTGCATCGAAGAATTCTTCGACGTGTCCGCAGTCGACGCAGACCAGGTGGTCGTGATGGTCCTTTTTCAGTTCGAACACGGCCTTGCCTGATTCGAACGTGGAGCGCGACAGCATGCCGGCCTGTTCAAACTGGGTCAGGACGCGGTAGACGGTCGCCAGTCCGATATCCAGCTCGTCATGGATCAGCTCGCGGTAGACATCTTCCGCCGTCAAGTGTCGGTCGCCGTTGCTCTGGAAGATGTCGAGGATCTTCATGCGCGGCAGCGTCGCTTTCAGTCCCTTGCTTTTGAGGTCGGATGGATTGGTCATCGCTGATTCTGCCTAGAGTACAATACGAGGCCCCAATAATAATGGGTTTTTCGTGTCGCCGGATGCTACCGGATGAAAAGACCGCAATGCGGGCTGCTGTCGGGGGATGATCGCAGGCGGAAGCGACCGATCGGCCGGGTGGTCGGGCGGACGGCCGCAGGCGACCGGATGGAACAAAACGGCTTCAATGATGAGGTTCAATGACTTCGTACAAGCATAAGATGCGCCTGGCGGCGCTGGCCGCTGCGCTGGGCGCTTCCGTTCTGGCAGGCTGTTCGGCGTACAACAGCGTGACGGCTCGGATCGTGCAGCATGTGACGCCGTATCGCGTGACGATCGTGCAGGGCAATTTCGTCTCCAGCGACGCGGCAGCCAAGCTGCGCGTCGGCATGACGCGGGACGAAGTGCGCGCCGCGCTCGGCACGCCGCTGCTGACGGATATGTTCCACCCAGAACGTTGGGATTACATTTTCTACTTCAAGCGGGGCTCGACGGCCGTTGTCGAACAACGTGATGTCGTGGTCAATTTCGATGGTGATAAGGTCGTCGGTTGGAGCGGTACCAGCGACCTGCCGTCGAATCAGGACCTGATCGAGATGATCGACAGCTCTCGAAGTGAACGTAACTGGCTGCGCGAGCGGCAGAGTCAGCGCGCCAGCGAGGCCAAGGCGCAGGCGGCCGCGGGGGCTTCCACCCCGGCGGCGGTCGTGCCGGCAAGCGCCGGTGCGGTGCCGGCCAACCAGCGTGCCGCCGATGCCGCGAACAACGCGTTGGCGGCATCGACGCCCGCTGTGACGGTACGGGCGCCGAACGTCCCGCAGTCCAACGTCGTCCGTGCGGGTCCGACGTCGCCGGTGCAGGCGACGCCGGAACCGCAATTTCATCTGACCACGCCGAACCATCTGCGGCCGGCGGGTGGGTCGTCGTTGCTGGCGCGTCCGCCCGGCGCCGATGACGCCACGCCAGCGTCCGGCACGTCCGCCAATTGACGCGATCACGGACTGACAGCGACCTTTCCAGATGAATATTGCCATTGCAGGTGCGAGCGGCCGCATGGGCCGCATGTTGATCGAAGCCGTCCTAGATGCAACGGATCTGACGTTGTCCGGTGCGCTGGCCTCGGGCGGCAGCGCCGCGCTGGGCCGCGATGCCGGCGCATTCCTGGGCCGCGATACCGGGGTGCCGATTTCGGCGGATGTCGATGCCGTTCTGGCGGTATCGGATGTGGTGATCGATTTTGCGCGCCCCGACGGCACGCTTGCGTTGCTGCAAGCGGCCACGCGGCTGCGGAAGGCCGTGGTGATAGGCACTACCGGATTCGATGCCGCGGGCAAGGCGGCGATCCAGCAGGCGGCGCGAACGATTCCGATCGTGTTTTCCGCGAATATGAGCGTGGGTGTCAATATCACGTTCAAACTGCTCGATGTCGCGGCACGGTTGTTGGCGACCGGCTATGACATCGAAGTCATCGAGGCGCATCACAAGCACAAGGTGGATGCGCCTTCCGGTACGGCGTTGGCGATGGGCGAGGTAATCGCGCAGGCGCTCGGTCGCGACCTCGACGCATGTGGTGTATTCGGTCGCAGCGGCGTGACCGGCGAACGCGACCCGTCGACGATTGGTTTCTCGGCCATTCGCGGCGGGGACATCATCGGTGAGCATACGGTGATGTTCGCCGGTATTGGCGAGCGGATCGAGATCACGCACAAATCGGCGAATCGGGTGGCTTATACGCAAGGGTCGGTGCGCGCCGCGCGTTTCCTGCAAGGCAAGCCGGCTGGTCTGTTCGATATGCAGGACGTGCTGGGCCTCAAGTAAGTCAAGCGTCGGCCGACCGTGCAAGCGGGCCGGCCGCTTCGGAGAGCGCAATGACCGCCATGTCCGGTCTGATGCAGTATTGGGAAGAGGGCGACGTGGTGACCCACGTCGTGGCGCTATTGCTGTTGGCCATGTCGCTGCTGAGCTGGATCATCGCGCTGTATCAAGCCTGGAATCTTCGTGGCGCGCGCCGCGGCGTGGACCCTGCGATCGCGCGGTTCTGGCGTGAAACGAGTCCCGAGGCAGCGTTGCAAACGTTGCAGAAAACCAGCGCCGATGCGTGGCTTTCCCCGCTGGCGCTGGCCGCGCTGTTTCCCGATCACGCGCCCGTCCCCGCGCCCGCGCCCGCGCCATCGGCGACCGTTGCAAATCATGCGACGTCGGCCGATGCGTCAACCGGGCCTGCGTCAGAGGCCGGCTCTCCCGCGATGCCGGTGCCCGCGGCCTCTGGCTCGCCGTCTCGCCCGCCTTCGTCGCTGGCCTCCCGTGCCTCGCATGCCGATCGCGTCACGCGCGCATTGCGAGAGGTCCTTCTGGTGCTGCAACGTCGCATCGACGCCGGTCAGACCTGGCTCGCGACGATTGCCGGCGCCGCGCCATTCGTGGGCCTGCTGGGTACGGTATGGGGCATCTATCATGCGTTGATCGGTATCGCTGGCACGGACCAGCCGTCGATCACCGCTGTCGCCGGTCCGGTGGGGGAAGCGTTGATCATGACCGCGTTGGGACTGGTCGTCGCCATCCCGGCTTTGGTTGCCTACAATTTGCTTGGCCGTTCGGGACGGTTGCTGCATGAGGTCCTGGACGGTTTTGCCGGCGATTTGCAGCGGCTGTCCGGTGTGAGCAGGAGCAGCTGATGGGGTTCGGTGGCTTCGATCCGCACGGCAATGGGCAAGACGGACGCACCGAACAATCCAGTGCCTCGGGCCGCTACGGTCCGGGGCCGCTGGCGATCATCAATATGACGCCGCTGATCGATGTGATGTTGGTGCTGCTGGTAATCTTTATCCTGGCCTCGTCGCTGGCGCCACGTCAGATCGGACTGCAATTGCCGAAGACGGCGCTGGCACCACGGTCACCGGGCCCAGCGGAGCCGACGCCGCCGACGATCACCATTTCGATCGACGTGAACGGGGCGCGGCAATGGAACGGGGCGGCGGTTGATGCAGCGGGCTTGGATGCGCGATTGCGGGCGGCTGCCGCCCGAGATCCGCAGCCGCAGATCGCGCTGCAGGCCGATCAGCGCACCCCCTATGCACGCATCGCGGAGGTGATGGCGGCCGCACAACGCGTGGGCCTGACCCGATTCGGCTTCGTCGTCGACACGCCGACTGGTGGGGCGGCGGCTGGCCCCGGATCGACGCTCGACATCCACTCCGGCCCCGGATCAGCATCCGAGCTGCCATTGCAGCCGAACCACTGAGCGTCACGTGGCGCCGGTGCGCGCCTGACCCTACCCGGCTGGACCGGCCTGCAGACGGTGCTTGCGGGTACGGCAGGCACGGTATAATCCGGGTTTTACGCCGACAATAGTCATCAAGACGCCGCTCATGATGGAGCGGCGCTGATCCGATCGCCCTTGCGGCGCGCTGCCCGGACGCTGCCTGCAATGGCGTGTCTGGCCGGCGCGTTCGCCGCTTCGCCCGACCACACGCCATGCAAGAGAAATACGTTCCCGCCGAAGTCGAGTCCGCCGCCCAGCAGCATTGGCGCGACACCGACGCCTATCTGACCCGTGAAGACAACGCGCGCAAGAAATTCTATTGCGTGTCGATGCTGCCCTATCCGTCGGGGAAATTGCACATGGGCCATGTGCGGAACTACACGATCAATGACGTGATGTACCGCTATCTGCGGATGAACGGCTATAACACGCTGATGCCGATGGGGTGGGACGCGTTCGGCATGCCGGCGGAAAACGCCGCGATCGCGAACAACGTTCCGCCGGCGAAGTGGACGTACGACAACATTGCCTACATGAAGAAGCAGATGCAGGCGATGGGGCTGGCAATCGACTGGTCGCGTGAGGTGACCACCTGCAGCCCGGACTATTACAAGTGGAACCAGTGGTTGTTCCTGAAAATGCTGGAAAAGGGCATCGCGTACAAGAAAACCGGCACCGTCAACTGGGATCCAATTGATCAGACCGTGCTCGCGAACGAGCAGGTGATCGACGGTCGTGGCTGGCGTTCCGGTGCCCTGGTGGAAAAGCGCGAGATCCCGATGTACTACCTGCGGATCACTGACTACGCGGACGCCTTGCTGGACGATCTTGAAGGCCTCGAATGGCCCGAGCGCGTCAAGGTGATGCAGCAGAACTGGATTGGCAAGAGCTTTGGCGTCAATTTCGGTTTCCCTTACGAGATCGATGGCCAGAAGGCGCTATTGCGCGTCTTCACCACGCGTGCGGACACGATCATGGGTGTGACGTTTTGCGCCATTGCCGCGGAACATCCACTGGCAACACGTCTGGTGCGGGACAAGCCCGAATTGCAGGCATTCATCGACGAATGCAAGAGCGGCAGCGTCGCGGAAGCCGACATGGCCACCGCTGAAAAGAAAGGGATGGCCACCGGGTTCTTCGTCGCGCATCCGCTGACGGGTGCGCCGGTCGAAGTGTGGATTGGTAACTATGTGCTGATGAGTTATGGCGAGGGTGCCGTGATGGGGGTGCCCGCGCACGACGAACGCGATTTCGCGTTCGCGCGCCGCTATGACCTGCCGATCCGCCAGGTTGTACAGGTGGAGGGGCAGATCTATTCGGATACCGCGTGGCAGGAGTGGTATGGCGACAAGGGACAGGGCACGCTGATCAACAGCGGCAAATATGACGGCCTGACGCCTGGGCAAGCGGTGGATGCGATTGCGGCGGACCTGCAAGCGGGTGGTTTTGGCGATAAGCAGACAACGTGGCGCCTCCGGGACTGGGGTATCTCCCGCCAGCGTTACTGGGGCACGCCGATCCCGATTATCCATTGTGATCACTGCGGCGACGTGCCGGTGCCGGAAGAACAACTGCCGGTGGTATTACCCGAAGACTTGGTGCCGGACGGCAGCGGCAATCCGTTGGCGAAGTCCGCGGCATTCGTGAACACGACCTGCCCGAAGTGTGGCGCCGCGGCGAAACGCGAAACCGATACGATGGACACCTTCGTCGATTCGGCCTGGTACTTCTCGCGCTACACCTGCCCGGACGCGCCGACGATGGTCGACGCACGCACCGAGCAGTGGATGCCGATGGACCAATACATCGGCGGCATCGAGCATGCGATCCTGCATTTGCTGTATTCGCGTTTCTGGACGAAGGTGATGCGCGACCTGGGACTGGTCAGCTTCAATGAACCGGCAAAGCGATTGCTGACGCAGGGCATGGTGCTGAACGACACGTTCTTCCGCGACGATGCCACCGGCAAGAAGGTGTGGTTCAATCCGCTGGACGTCGACGTGATGACCGACGACAAGGGGCGCCCGACGGGCGCCGTGTCGAAGGTGGACGGCCAGCCGGTGCAGCTTGGTGGTGTCGAGAAGATGTCGAAGTCGAAGAACAACGGCGTAGACCCGCAATCACTGATCGATTCGCATGGCGCCGATACATCGCGGTTATTCACGATGTTCGCCGCGCCGCCCGAGCAGCAACTCGAATGGTCGAGCAGCGGCGTGGAAGGGGCGAGCCGCTTCCTCCGTCGCCTGTGGGCATTCGGTCATGCCACGCGCGACATCATTGCGTCGGCGGGTGCATTGGACGAGGCCGGCACGCTGGGCAATGCACAGAAGACGCTGCGTCGCGAGATTTATACGGTGCTTCGCCAGGCGGATTTTGATTATCAGCGGATTCAGTACAACACCGTGGTATCGGCCGCTATGAAGATGTTGAACGCGATTGATCAGGCGCGTGTCGACGTGCTGGCCGAAGGGGCGAACGGCGCGGCGGTCCTGCGCGAGACGTATGGTGTCCTGTTGCGCGTGCTGTATCCAGTGGTGCCGCATGTGACGCATGCGCTCTGGCAGGAAATGGGCTATGCACGGGAGGCTGGCGATTTGCTGGATGCGCCTTGGCCGCAGGTGGATGACAAGGCGCTGGAGGTCTCGGAGATCGCGCTGGTGCTGCAGATCAATGGCAAGGTCCGCGGCGCCTTGACGGTGGCGAAGGACGCTAGCCGTGAGTCGATCGAAGCGGCGGCGTTGGCACATGAGATGTTCGCGCGATTTGGTAACGGTCAGCCGCCGAAGAAAGTGGTGGTGGTGCCGGGTCGGCTGGTCAATATCGTCGCCTGATCCGCGTGCGGTGCCGTGTCCAATGACAGGCACCGCATCGGACGGGATCGGAAAGCGTCAACGTGAAGGGATCATTGTGAAGACAGCAGCAACGCAGCACGCAGCGGGCGGCATCTGGGGACGGTGGGTCGGCATGGTGGCTGGCCTGGCCATGTTATTGGCGGTGGGGGCCTGCGGTTTCCAATTGCGCGGGAGCCACAACTACCCGTTCAAGCATTTGTTGATTACCGGCAATCTGTCGGCGGAAATGCAGACGCGGATGAAGCGCCTGATCGAATCCGGTAGCGACACCCGGATTGTCAATACGGCAAAGGATGCGGACGCGATCCTGTCGGTGTCGCTGGGCCGCGGGCAGAACTCGCTCAGCTTTGATGTCAACGGCGTCACGCAGGAATATCAGTTGACGACGTCCGCCACGTATTCGTTGACAAGCACGAGCGGGGTCACGTTGATTCCGCAGAGTACGCTGAGCGTCAATCGGGCGATGGGCTACAACACCACTTACGCACTTGCGAAGTCGACCGAGTCTACGTTGCTGTACAAGGACATGGAAAGCGATATCGTCGACCAGCTGTTACGCCGTCTGGATGTGGTGCAGTCGATGTCGCCAGCGCGCGCGCCGGCGCCGGGCGTGAATCAACGCGCACCGCTGCCGACACCGCCGTTGTGAGCGTGGTCCGATGCTGATTCGCGCCGATGCGCTGGACGCGCAACTCGCCCGCGGCATCAAGCCGCTGTACACGGTCTGGGGTGACGAACCCCTGCTGGTGCAGGAGTGCGTCGATCGCATCCGCCGCGCCGCGCGCGCGGCAGGTTGTTCGGAGCGACTGGTCTATTCCGTCGAGCGCGGTTTCGATTGGAGCACGTTGCTGGGCGAGGCGCAGGCGATGTCGCTGTTCGGTGACCGGCGCCTCGTCGAGTTGCGCATTCCTTCCGGCAAGCCCGGCAAGGAGGGGGCCGATGCGCTGAAGCGGCTGGCGTCATCGGCAGCCGACGCCCACGGCGCGGCGGATCCGGATACGGTGACCCTCGTCACGTTGCCGCGCCTGGATGGCGCGACGCAAAAGAGTGCATGGTTCACCGCCCTGAGCGATGCGGGGGTGGCGCTGAAGATCGACCCGATCGATCGCAGTCGTCTGCCGCAATGGATTGGTGAACGTCTGGCGATGCAACGCCAGCGTGTGCCAGGCGGCGAGGCCGGGCGGCAAGCGCTGCAGTTCATGGTAGAGCGGGTGGAGGGTAACCTGCTGGCCGCACACCAGGAAATTCAGAAACTCGGCCTGCTTTATCCGGAGGGCGAGATGTCGCTGGAACAGATCCAGGCAGCGGTGATGAACGTGGCGCGCTACGACGTGTTCAAGCTGAACGAAGCGATGCTGACCGGCGATGTCGCCCGTCTGATGCGGATGATCGACGGGCTACGCGGTGAGGGCGAGGCTGCCGTGCTCGTGCTGTGGGCGGTCACGGAAGAAATCCGTACCTTGCTCCGGGTGCGTCGCGGGATGGATGGGGGCAAGCCGTTGGCGACATTGTTGCGCGAATACCGTGTCTGGGGGCCGCGCGAACGCCTTATCGGGCCAGCGCTGCAGCGGCTGGATGCAACCACGCTGGAACAGGCGTTGACCATTGCCGCGCGCCTGGATCGACAGGTCAAAGGCCTGCATCCGGACCGGGGAATGGCGCCGCATGCGGCGCTCCCCGGGGATGCCTGGGACGGTTTGTTCGAACTGGCGATGCGGATTGCCTCGCCCCGCCCCGCGCACCATGCGGCGCTCGCCGGTTGAAAAGCGGTGCCAAGGCGCAATTGGCTTACAATGACAGACTTGTTTTAAGTACGATCAACCGATATCACGCCGATGTCCACGCTCCTCTCCACACTCGTCCGTCCTCCCGAGATCGACCCGGCCGCGCCGACGTCCGCATCGGTGGCGTCGCCCCTGCCGGCGATTCCGGCAGCGGATTGTCCGGATACGGACGTCGTGGCCTATATGGCGGCCATCGGTAAGCGGGCGCGGACGGCCTCGCGGGCGATGGCGCGGGCGTCCACCGCATTGAAAAACGACGCGCTGCTGCGCATTGCCGCCAGCATCGACGCCCATCGTGACGCGCTCGCGGAGGCGAATCGGCGTGATGTGGCGCGTGCCGCATCGAATGGGATGGATGCGGCTTTCATCGATCGGCTGACGCTGTCCGAGAAAGCGTTGCGTACGATGGTAGAAGGTCTGCGCCAGGTGGCGGCGCTGTCCGATCCGATTGGTGAAATGTCGGACCTGAAGATTCGGCCCAGCGGTATCCAGGTCGGCCGGATGCGGGTGCCGCTGGGCGTCATTGGCATCATCTACGAGTCGCGCCCCAACGTCACGATCGACGCGGCGGCGCTGTGCCTGAAATCCGGGAACGCGACAATCCTGCGCGGCGGTTCGGAGGCCATCGACAGCAACACCTTGCTTGCAACGCTGATTGCCGATGCGCTGGCCGCCACCGGCTTGCCACGCGATGCGGTGCAGGTCGTGGGCACGACCGATCGTCGCGCCGTGGGCGCGCTGATCACGATGACCGAATACGTGGATGTCATCGTGCCACGTGGCGGCAAGAACTTGATCGCCCGATTGATGGCTGAGGCGCGCGTGCCGATGATCAAGCATCTCGACGGCATCTGCCACATCTTCGTCGATCGTCATGCGGACTCGGCCAAGGCCGTTAACGTCTGCGTCAATGCCAAGACGCAACGCTACGGCACATGCAACACGATGGAAACGTTGCTGGTGGATGCACAGGCGCCGGTCGCGTTGCTGCTATCGATTGCCCGCGCGATGCTGGAAAAAGGCGTCGCGCTGCGTGGTTGCACGCGTACGCTGGATGCATTGGCGGAAGCCGGATTGCCGGTGTCGCGCGGTGTCGATACGCGGGAAGTGGGCCCGGACGGTGCGGCGCGCATCGTCGCGGCCACCGAGGAAGACTGGCGCACCGAATACCTGGCGCCTATTTTGTCGGTGCGGATCGTCGACGACCTGGACGCGGCAATCGATCACATTCACACCTATAGCTCCGCGCACACGGAAGCGATCATCACCGAGCACCACGATCACGCCATGCGCTTCCTGCGCGAGGTGGATTCGGCCAGCGTGATGATCAATGCTTCTACGCGCTTCGCCGACGGTTTCGAATTCGGTCTGGGGGCGGAGATCGGCATTTCGAACGATAAGCTGCATGCGCGCGGTCCGGTTGGTCTGGAAGGGCTGACGTCGCTGAAATATATCGTTTTCGGACACGGTGAACAGCGCGCCTGAGGGCGCATGCGTGGTTCCCCTCTTTCGGATTGGAACGACAGGCTGCTGAAAAAAGGACAGCATGGCTTATCTCTGGGCGAAATCGCTGCATATCGTTTTTGTCGCATCCTGGTTCGCGGGGCTGTTTTACTTGCCGCGTTTGTTCGTGAACCTCGCGATGGAAACCGAGCCGGCGGCGGTGAACCGCTTGCTGCTGATGGCACGCAAGCTGTACCGTTTCATGACGATCATCGCCGTACCGGCCTTGGTCCTGGGTTTTTACCTGATGTTCGGCATCGGCATCGGCAAAGGCGCCGGATGGATGCATGCGAAACTGGCGGTGGTCGTGTTGATGCTGGTGTATCACCACCTGTGCGGTCGATTGCTACGCCAGTTCGAAGCCGGGCAGAACCGGCATGGCCACCGGTGGTATCGTATCTTCAACGAGATTCCAGTCCTGGGCTTGCTGAGCGCGGTCTGTCTCGTCGTTTTCAAACCTTTTTAAGACCCGCCCAACGCCCCCGGTATGCGACCGGTTCGCCGTCCGGCCGTGTGTTTTATAAAATTGGAACCGGTGCCGAAGGTGTAATCACGCGCTGGAAGCATGCAAACGGGCCACATGACGATGGCCTGTTGCCGGTATCCGACCAGGAGACAGAACCATGCCCACGATTCACTCGACGCTGCGCCAAGTCACGGAACGCGTGGTGGCGCGCAGTGCGCCCACGCGCCAGGTTTATTTGCAACGGATCGACAACGCGCAGGGCCATTTTCCGATACGCGGCGCGCTGTCGTGCGCGAATCTCGCTCACGGCTTTGCGGCCATCGAAGGCGACGACAAATTTGCGATCAAGGCGTTGAAAACCCCGAATATCGGCATCGTGTCGTCGTATAACGAAATGTTGTCGGCGCACGCCCCGTATCTGCGTTTTCCCGACATTATCAAGCGTGCGGCGCGCGAAGCAGGTGGCACCGCCCAGTTCGCCGGTGGCGTGCCGGCGATGTGCGATGGCGTGACGCAGGGCAACATCGGGATGGAGCTCTCGCTGTTTTCGCGCGAGACCATTGCGATGTCGACCGCCGTGGCGCTGACACATAATATGTTCGATGCGGCCCTCTGCCTGGGCGTCTGCGACAAGATCGTGCCAGGTCTGTTGATCGGTGCCTTGCAGTTCGGGCACCTGCCGACGATCTTCGTACCCGCCGGCCCCATGTCCAGTGGCCTGTCGAACGACGAGAAGGCGAAGGTACGACAACGGTTCGCCACCGGCGAGGTGGGGCGTGACGCGCTGCTGGAAGCCGAATCGGCGGCCTATCACGGCCAGGGCACGTGTACGTTCTACGGCACCGCCAACAGCAATCAACTGTTGATGGAGGTGATGGGGCTGCACTTGCCGGGCGCCGCATTTGTCCACCCGCACGATCCGCTGCGCGATGCGCTGACGGCGGAGGCCGCGCGTCGGGTGCTGGCGATCACCGCCGATGGCGGCGAGTACACGCCAATCGGCCGGGTAGTCGACGAGAAGGCGGTCATCAATGGCATCGTTGGCTTGCTGTCCACCGGCGGTTCCACGAATCACACCTTGCATCTGGTCGCCATCGCACGGGCTGCCGGTATCGTCATCGATTGGGACGATTTCGATGCGCTGTCGCAGATCGTGCCGTTGCTGGCCCGCATCTATCCGAATGGCAAGGCGGACGTGAATCACTATCATGCGGCGGGCGGCATGGCCTTCCTGATCCGCGAATTGCTGGATGCGGGTCTACTGCACGAGGACGTCACCACTGTCGTCGGCGCGGGCTTGCGTCGGTACGCGCGTGAGCCGCGTTTGTCGGAGACGCCGGCTCGCGCGGCGGCAGCGGGGGCACCGATCGAGGCTTCGGCGATAGTGGCGGCACCGATCGCATCGGATGGCACGGCGCGCCAGCCCGGTGCTGACGTCGCGATCGCCTCGCGCGTGCCACCCGTGCCAATCTGGGTGGATGCCGTGGCGCAGAGCTTGGACCCGGCGGTGTTGCGTCCGGCGACGGACCCATTCTCACCAGATGGCGGCTTGCGTTTGATGCGGGGGCGCCTTGGCCGTGGGGTGATCAAGATCTCGGCGGTGGCGCCGGCGCATCGCAAGGTGCAGGCACCCGCCATCGTCTTCGACTCACAGGAAGCCGTGCAGGCGGCGTTCAAGGCTGGCGAACTGGACCGCGATTTCGTTGCCGTCGTCAGGTTTCAGGGCGCCCGGGCAAACGGCATGCCGGAACTGCACCAACTGACGCCGTTGCTCGGCTCCTTGCAGGACAAGGGGCGCCATGTGGCACTGCTGACGGATGGCCGGATGTCGGGTGCATCGGGCAAGGTCCCGGCGGTCATTCATTTATCGCCGGAGGCGTTGCTCGACGGTCCGATCGGCAAGCTTCGCACCGGGGATATGATTGTACTGGACGCCGAGGCAGGCACACTGGAGGTGGTCATGGACGATGCGCAATGGCAGGCGCGCGCCTGCGAACGGCCACCCGTGACCGATTCGGGCAAGCCAACCCTGGGTACCGACCTGTTCGCCGTGTTCCGGCAGGCGGCGTCAAGCGCCGAGACGGGCGCCGGTGTCTTTGGCGCGATGCCGGGAAGTGCCTGACGACGCAGCGGTACGGAAAAACCGATACCCACGGTCACCGGGCGCGGTTGGACGACACCCTCTACGACGCGCATGATTAAAGCCCGCAACGGGCCAAGGAGAGAGACAATGAGTGGCACTACGGCAGGCAAGGCATCGGCAACGCGTTTCACCGTGGACCAGATCGTGAAGATGGGTCCGGTGATTCCTGTCCTGAAATTCGACAGCGTCGAGGAAGGGCTGGCGGTCTCGAAGGCGCTGTACGACGGTGGCGTCAAAGTACTCGAGATCACGTTGCGGACCAAGGTTGGACTGGATGTCATCCGTGAGGCATCGAAGATTGCCGACGATATCGCGGTGGGCGTGGGGACGTTGACGCGCCCGGCGGAATGCGAATTGGCCGTGCGCGCCGGGGCGACATTCGGCGTGTCGCCAGGTTTGACCGTTGATCTGGACCGCGCCGCGAAGGATGCCGGGCTGCCGTTGTTGCCGGGCGTGATGACGCCGTCCGATATTCTTGCGACAATCGCCGCCGGTTACGAAATCGTCAAGTTTTTCCCAGCGGAACAGGCCGGCGGCGTGAAGATGTTGAGCGCCCTTCATGGGCCGTTCCCATCGTTACGTTTCTGCCCGACGGGAGGGGTAACCCAGGCGTCGGCGTCGACATTTTTGTCCTTGCCGAACGTGGTTTGCGTGGGCGGCTCGTGGTTGACGCCCAAAGAAGCGGTTGCCGCGAAGGATTGGGCGCGGATCACCGAATTGGCGAAGGAAGCAACAACGCTCGGGCCGCTGCGCGAGAACGCGTGAGGCACCGCGCGTGGCGACGCCACGCGCCGGGTACGCCTGTCTACGACATCGGAAAACAACAGAAGAGGGTGTGGCAATGATCATTATCGTGATGGGCGTGTCTGGCTCGGGCAAGACCAGCGTGGGGCAGATGGTTGCGCGTCGCCTCGGCTGCGGTTTTGCCGACGCGGATGCGTTCCATAGCGCGGCCAACAAGGCAAAGATGGCGGCTGGCACGCCTCTGACCGACGATGATCGCTGGCCTTGGCTGGATGCGATGCGTGCGGCCATTGCCGAGAACATCGCGAACGGCGAGACGCATGTCTACGCCTGTTCGGCGCTGAAACAGATCTACCGCGACCGTTTGCGCAATGGTGACAAGGACGTGTATTTCGTTTACTTGTCCGGCAGCTTCGCGCTGCTCGAACAACGGCTGGCAAAGCGGGCCAACCATTTCTTCGATCCGGCGTTGCTGAAGAGCCAGGTCGACACGCTGGAAGTGCCCGATGGCGCGGAGGCCATCACGATCGACATCACGCCGCCGCTCGATGAAATCGTCGACAAGGTCATGGCGGCGTTGCCAAAGCAGGCCTGATGCGCTGCCCGCCAGACGGGTCATAGTCGTTTTAATTTTTATCCGAACCAAGCGATACGATGCCTCAATTTGATTTTTTCGCACCGTGCCCGCGCGGCCTGGAAGGGCCGTTAGCGGCGGAATTGCGCGAGCTGGCCGGTGGCGTCGGCGCTGCCGCTGGCATCGTGCCGGGTGCGGAAACGCCTGGTGGGGTGCATTTCCGTGGGGGGTGGGCGGCCGCGTTTGCCGTCAACCTGCATTCACGCATTGCCAGCCGTGTACTGCTGAAAATCGCCACTGGTTCGTACAAGGACGAGCGCGACGTGTTCGCGCTGGCTCTCGCCCAGGCGTGGGAGGACTGGTTTTCGGCGCGCCAGACGTTGCGCGTGGACGTCACGGCGGTCAAGTCACCGCTGAAGAGCCTTGAATTCACGACGCTCCGGATCAAGGATGCGATATGCGACCGTCTGCGCGAGAAAACCGGCAGCCGTCCGGATATCGATACCGCGCACCCCGAGGTGCGCGTGTTCGCCTTCGTGACTGCCACGCATTGCACACTGTATCTGGATACCTCGGGTGAGCCGTTGTTCAAGCGGGGCTGGCGTCTGGACAAAGGCGCGGCGCCGCTGCGCGAAAACTTGGCGGCGGGCATTCTGCGCCTGTCGGGATGGGCGCCGGGGCAAACGCTCTACGATCCGATGTGCGGCAGCGGCACGTTCATCGCCGAGGCGGCACAAATGGCGCTCGGCGTGCCTCCGGGCAGCGACCGGCGTTTCGCATTCGAGAAACTGCGCGGCTATGACGTGGGCACCTGGCAGCAGATGAAAGTGGATGCGATGGATCTGCGCCGCAAGGCGAAGTCCTCGCGTGCGCACCTGGGCATCTACGGCAGCGATATTTCTGGCGACATGCTGCAGAAGGCGCGCCAGAATTTCGAGCGTGCCGGCTTGCCGATGCCGACGCTGAAGCAGCAGGACGCGCGATCGATGACACCACCGGTGAACGTGCCGGGCATTCTGATCGCGAATCCGCCGTATGGCGAACGGATCGAGGTGCGTGGACGCAATGCGCGCGGCGAGCGGATCGAGCGCAACCGCGACGGCAACGGGGATGACCGTGGTTTTTCCAGGGCCCAACCGAGCGCCGAGGAATCGGTCGATCCGGAATTCTTCCATGCGCTTGGCGATGCATTGAAGCAGCGCTTCACGGACTGGCGGGCTTTCGTGCTCACGTCGGACCGGGGGTTACCGGGTCTGATGCGCCTGCGCGAATCGCAAAAAACGCCGTTATACAACGGCGCACTGGAATGCCGGCTATTCCGTTTCGACATGCAGGCCGGCTCGTTGAAACCGTCCAGGGGACAACCGCCCGTGGATGCTTCCGGAGCAGAAGGATGAGTGACACCCCCATTTCGACGGGTGCGGATCCTGCCGGCGCGCCGGCCATCGTGACGCGTGCGTTCGAGAATGTGGGCCGTGGCCGGCGCGTGGTCGTCGGCATGTCGGGCGGCGTCGATTCGTCGGTGACCGCGTGGCTGTTGAAGCAGCAGGGCTACGACGTCGTCGGCCTGTTCATGAAGAACTGGGAGGACGACGATGACGGCGAATACTGCTCGACGCGGCAGGATTGGATCGACGTGGTATCGGTGGCGGACCTGATCGGCATCGACGTCGAGGCAGTCAATTTTGCCGCCGAATACAAGGACCGTGTATTCGCCGAGTTCCTGCGTGAATACTCGGCCGGCCGCACGCCGAATCCGGATGTACTGTGCAATGCCGAGATCAAGTTCAAGGCGTTTCTCGATCACGCGGTTGCGTTGGGTGCGGAAACCATCGCAACCGGCCATTACGCACGCGTGCGCGAAGTGGGCAACGGCGCCGCCGCCGGTCGTTTTGCCTTGCTCAAGGCGCTGGATGCGACCAAGGATCAGAGTTACTTCCTGCATCGACTGAACCAGCATCAGTTGTCGCGTACCTTATTCCCGTTGGGCGAGATGCCAAAGACCGAGGTGCGGCGTCTCGCGGCGGAAATTGGCTTGCCGAATGCCGCGAAGAAGGACTCCACCGGAATCTGCTTTATCGGCGAGCGACCGTTCCGCGATTTCCTGAATCGCTACCTGCCGACCGATCCGGGGCCGATGCGTACGACCGATGGCGAGGTGGTCGGCGAGCATATCGGTCTGGCCTTCTATACGCTCGGCCAGCGCAAGGGCATCGGTCTGGGCGGGAGCAAGGACGGCAGCGGCGATCCGTGGTTTGTCGCCGCCAAGGACATGGCGGCCAACACGCTGTACGTGGTCCAGGGGCACGATCATCCCTGGCTGTTGTCGCATACGCTGGCTGCAGGGCAGGTGAGTTGGACCAGCGCGGCCGCCCTGGACGCGGCGCGTTATCCGGCGTTGGCGGCGAAGACCCGTTACCGGCAGGCCGACGCGGCATGCCGCCTCGATCCAGCCGCCGCGGCCCGGGCGGGACGGTCGGCACACCGCGACAACCCGGTCGCGGCTGGACTCGGTGCGTTCGCCGTGGCGGGCAATCCAGGCTACGCGCCTGCGGCGGTGCCATTTGGGTTGCATTTCGATACGGCGCAATGGGCCGTGACCCCCGGCCAGTCCGCGGTGTTGTATGACGGTGACGAATGCCTGGGGGGCGGGATCATCGAGGCGGTGGGCGACATGGATGGTAAAATCGCGGCCGCCAGTGATGCCGCCGCTGCCTGGGACGCCTTGCAGGCGTCCCATCGCGCCGCGAAGGCCGACGAGGCCCGTCGCCGTGCGGCCGGCCGGGCCCGGCATGCACAGCAAGCCGCCCGTCGTCTCTAACCGTTTCTATCCGATTTCCTCATGTCCACGCCCCAGATCGAATCCTTGAATGCGCTGACCGCGCTGTCGCCGCTCGACGGCCGCTACGCCACGAAGACCGAGGCGCTGCGTGATTGGTTGTCCGAGGCGGCATTCATGCGCCACCGCGTGACGGTGGAAATCCACTGGCTGATCGCGCTGTCGCAGGCCGGTCTGGCCGAAGTGCCGCCGTTCTCGGCTGCATCGGAATCCTTTCTATTGGCGCTTGCGGAACGCTTCAGCGCTCATGATGCCGCGCGTATCAAGGACATCGAGCGTGTCACCAATCACGATGTGAAAGCAGTCGAATATTGGCTGAAGGAGTCTGTCAAGGGGCAGCCGGAACTGGAAGCGGCGAGCGAATTCATTCACTTTGCCTGCACATCGGAAGACATCAACAACACGTCGCATGGCCTGATGCTGAAGGGCGCGCGCAAGCATGTGATGTTGCCGGCATTGCGCAAGCTGCACGGCAAGCTTGTCGCGATCGCGCAGGCACAAGCGGAACAGCCGATGCTTTCACGGACGCACGGCCAGCCTGCCAGCCCCACCACGCTCGGCAAGGAAATGGCCAACGTCGCGGCTCGCCTGGCGCACGCCATCGAGCGCGTGGAGGCGGTGAAGCTGCTGGGCAAGATGAATGGTGCGGTAGGAAACTACAACGCACACCTGTCGGCCTATCCGTCGATGGACTGGGAAGCGTTCTCGAAGCAGGTGGTCGAGCAACGGCTGGGTCTGACGTTCAATCCGTACACGATCCAGATCGAGCCGCACGACTATATGGCCGAACTGTTCGACGCGGTTGCCCGGGCCAACACGATTCTGCTGGACTTGAACCGCGATGTCTGGGGTTATATCTCGCAAGGCTATTTCAAGCAGAAGCTGAAGGCCGGCGAAATTGGCTCGTCGACGATGCCGCACAAGGTCAACCCGATCGATTTCGAAAATTCGGAAGGCAATCTGGGTCTGGCGAACGCGCTGCTGCGCCATCTGTCGGAGAAGCTGCCCATCTCGCGCTGGCAGCGTGACCTGACGGATTCGACAGTGCTGCGTAATATCGGCGTTGCGTTCGGCTACAGCTTGTTGGCGTACGATGCGTGCATGCGCGGCCTGGACAAGCTGGAGGTGAATCCACAGCGCCTGAACGACGACCTGGACAACTGCTGGGAAGTGCTGGCGGAGCCGGTGCAGACGGTGATGCGTCGCTACGGTGTGGAGAATCCGTACGAGCAATTGAAGGAGTTGACCCGCGGCAAAGGTATCACCCGGGACGCGCTGCATACTTTCATCGGCACGCTGGCCATCCCCGACGAAGCGAAACACGTGCTGTTGGCGATGACGCCCGGAAACTATATCGGCAAGGCGATCGAACTGGCCAAGCGGATCGGATAATCCGCCGCGGCGCGGTCAATCCGACGTTGCCGCGTTGCTCGGACAAAGGAGTACCGGTAGCGGCATGCTGCGGGCCGCGACGCCGGATGCCGTACTTCCCAAGCCCGCATTCGCGGGCTTTTTGCCGCTCGTACCCTTGCCGGCGGTGCCGCCTTTATCGGCACCGCCGATGGTATCGAGCGAATCCATCGGCATCCGTACCGGCTCGGCGCGTTCTTGCTGTATCGCGGCGCCAATGTCGTTCGCGACGCGGGCAAGCGCCTTGCGATGACCTGCGACCAGTGCGTCATAGCCTGATGCAACCGGCTGCGACACAACGGATTGGCAGGTCATCGTCAGGTGATCCGTCGAGCGCACCACGCTCCAGACCGCATCGATTGTCGCGCGTTCACCGGGGACCGATTCGAAACGTCGGATATTGACGGTGAGTTGATACACGGTGGCGCCTTTTGGCCGCGGTGCGCGGTAGACATCGATGGCGGGCAGCGCTTGCGTCAGCGATGTCGACAGCGCACCGCCGATCTCATCGGCGAGCGGGCCGGACCATCGGTGGTAGTCCTGGATGTCGACCTGCCCCTGCTTGGTGGACGTGACCAATTGCGGACGGGCCACCGCATCCGGGATATTGACCGGCGTCATTTCGATCATCAATGGATGCGCCGGATCCGCGGTACCGCAGGACTGCCCGTTTTGCGCGGGACGTTGCGCACCGCAAGTGGTGGCGATCGCGCCCGTTCCGCCCCCGGAAAGCGTGTAGTACTGGCTGTCCGGCGAATTGGCACATCCGGCCAGCGCCAGCCCCAGGAAGAGGGACGACCCCAGGGCCAGGCGGCCCCGGCGATAGTTCTGCGTACGGCGCATCGTCATTTGTCTTTCCCTGTTTTTCCGCGTATCAGCGCTTCCGGATGTCGTTCGAGGTAATCGGCCAGCACCGACAATTGCTGCGCGGTACGGGTCAATTCGCGCATTGCCTGGCGGACGTCCCCTTGCAGCGGCGAATCCGACGACAACGTTTGCTGTGCGCTGGCGAACGTCTTCTTTGCTTCTTGCAACGTTTGCGCGGCTTGCGGCGCCACCTGGGTGTTCAACTGGTCGAACAGCTTGTTCGCGTTGATCAAGGCGGTATTGACGTTCGCACCAATCTGGTCGAAGGGGATCTTGTCGATCTTCTTCGCGATATTCGCCACCTGCAACTGCAGCTCGTCCAACGTGTTCGGCAGCGTTGGCAATTCCGTCGGCTCGCTGTCGTAGTTGACCGAAACCGGCGGGGCGTTCGGGAAGAAGTCCAGCGCGACATACAACTGGCCGGTCAGCAAGTTGCCAGTGCGCAATTGCGCGCGCAGGCCGCGCCGGATCATCGTTATGAACATCTGGTGGCTACGGTCGGCATTGTCCTTGCGGATGGCGTTGGCGAAGGCCTTGCCCAACCGTTCCGGATAGATGTTCACCGTCACGGGCATCAAAATCTCCTGCTTCCTTGGGTCGAAGTCGACGCCGATATGCGTGACCTCGCCGACGGTGATGCCACGGAAATCGACGTTCGCGCCCACGGTCAGGCCGCGCAGCGATTGATTAAAGTTCAGGACGACCGGTACGGGGTCCGTGTCTGGCGGTTTCATCGCCGTACCCAGGTCGGCGTTCAAGCGGAATTCACGGTTGTCCGCGGCAACCTGGCCCGGTGCTTCGTTCGGGGGTGCCTGGAACGCCACGCCCCCTAACAGCACGGCCGCCAGAGACTGGGTATTCAGCTTGAAACCGCCCGAATCGAGGCGAACATCCACGCCACTCGCGTTCCAGAAGCGGGTATTCGTGGTGACGAATTGATCGTATGGCGCATTGACGAAAACACGCAGCGTGACCCCGCTGCCGTCGGGGTTCAAATTATAGGCAACCACCTGGCCGACCTGGATGCGCCGGTAATACACCGGTGCACCGATGTCGAGCGAGCCCAGGTCGCTTGCCTTCAATACATACTGATGTCCTTTTTGGTCACGGGTGACCGCCGGCGGGTTCTCCAGTCCGGTGAATTCCTTTTCGGAGTCGGGCGAGCGTCCCGCATCCACGCCGATATACGACCCGGACAGCAACGTATTCAAGCCGGAGATGCCATTGGCCGCCACGCGCGGCTTGACGATCCAGAAGCGGGTGTCCTTGACCGCGAATCCCTGCGCTTCCTTGGTGAGATCGACGGTGACGATCGCCCGGGAACGGTCATCCGCCAGTCGAACCGATTTTACTTCGCCGATGTCGACGTCCTTGTATTTGACCTTGGTCTTGCCACTTTCGATGCCTTCCGCGGATTTGAAGCTGATCGTGATGGTGGGCCCTTGCTGGACCACCTGCCGGACCACCAGCGAAATGCCGATCAGCGCCGCGATCAACGGGACCAACCAGACCAGCGACGGCAGCCAGCGGCCGCGTGGCGCGACCACCGGTTCTTGCCAGTCGGGCAGGCCGCCGGGGCCGGTCGCGGCGGTATTCTCCGTTCGAGGGGGGCCGGACACGCCGGTGGTACGGTCGTCGGTCCGAGGGGGCGTGTGCTGCTGATCGCTCATTTACGCGCGGTTCCAGATTCGTCGATAGGGTCCCAGATACGCCGGGAATCGAATTGCAGCGAGGCGAACATCGTCAACACGACGACGGCGCCGAACGCCACCGCGCCGGGCCCGGCCGTGATTACCGCCAGCGACTGGAAGCGCACCAACGCCACAGTCAGCGTGATCACGAAGATGTCGAGCATCGACCAACGGCCGATGGCCTCCACGACGTGGTAAAGCCGCGTACGTTGTTCCGGGCGCCAGTCCGAGCGGGTCTGGACCGAGTAGTTCAGGATCGACAGGGCGGCAAGCTTCAGCATTGGCACCAGGATGCTGGCAACGAACACGATGATGGCCAGTGCGTACGAGCCGGATGTCCAGAAGTACACCACGCCGCTCATGATCGTGTCGTCCGATGCCCCCAGCAGCGATGCGGTATGCATGACCGGCATCAGGTTCGCCGGTATATACAGCAGCACCGCCGAGACCAGCAGTGCCCAGACGCGGGCGGTCGCGTCGGGTTTGCGTGACAGCAACGGCGACCCGCAACGCAGGCAGTACTGCACGTCGATCGTCCGCACTCGTGGTGTGACCAGGCCACAATCGATGCAACCGACGAGATCGCGCGTCCGGGCGCTGACCCGGTGATTTCGGTGACGTCGCTCACCCGCCGGCGCATCGATCTCCGGCAACGGTACGTCGTCGTACTCCATCAACGGCATGACGGCGCGTGGGTCCTGCAACGGGGAGCGCGCATCGGGGGTATCCGACGCATTCGATGTTTCCGGGGAGGGCGGCGTACCGTGCAAGGTCATGGCGAGGGGGGCGGGAGCATCGATTGTGCCATCGCGGTATCCGCGGCGCGCAACGCGTTCAGACGGCGGCGCGACCGGCGCCACCGCCCACACCGGGCATCCGCGACATCCCAAAGCGTGTGCGGGTCGAACGACAGCGTCAGCGCCGTCAGGGCCGTCAGCGCGCCAAAAGCGAACAATGCGGGCTCGGGCATCAATCGGGCAAGGCTGGACAATTTCATCAGCGTGACCAGCACGCCGAGCATGAAGACTTCGATCATGCCCCAGGGACGCACGGCGAGCAGCGCGCGGAGTACGGGGTCGAAATACCGGGGACGCCGGCGAAATTGTAATGGAATCAACAAATAAAGTAGCGCCAGCGTCTCAAATATCGGAAACAAGAGCGTGCAGCAGAGCACCATCAGCGCAATGATCCAGCGCCCGTCGTCCCAAAGCTGATAGACCGCCCCGACCAATGTCGTCTGCGTGCTGATGCCTTGTGCCTCCAATTCGACGATGGGGAAGCCGTTGGCGATCAGGAAGGCAATAAACGCGGTCAGTGCCACTGCCAGCAATTTGTCGACGCGACCGTCGGTATGCTGATACAGGATTGCGTGGCAGCGCGTGCACCGGGCAACCGAACGCCGAGGCAGCCGAACCTTGCGGTGCAGTTTGTCACAGTACTTGCAGGCGACGAGTTCGGTATAAGCCATGAGTATTGCAGGGGCAATGGTGCGATCCATCTTACCAAATCGGTTACCGGCGTGTGTCACCGCCACGGGGGCGGTGAGGATGTGCATGTCCCGGCAGGCCGGTGCTGCCGTGACTACGTAACATACGGTGTTTTTTCGGCGCAAACAAATCGCTTAAGGTACGATGACGCCCAATGGGGAAGGACGGCCGCGGCACGCAATCGGCACCACGTTTCGGCTCACGCGCGCTCTTTTCGGGTCGCCGGGGCGCGAGATCTGTGCGGATGACGGGCCAAGGCTGCAAGGCAACAGCATCCGTCGGTCTCATGCGAGGCCGGTCGGGCACACTTGAAGGAATGTGATGATGTTTTCGATCGTAAACGCGCGGTCCGCGATGGCCCATAAGATCGTTCTGAAATCGGCATTGCTCGCGGCCGCGGCATGCGCGCTGTTTGGCGCCGCCTCGGCATCGGCGGCGCCGATCGACGTGGCCAAGAGCTCCGTGATCACGACGTCGAAGCAGATGAGCGTGGCTGTCGACGGCAAGTTCAAGAAGTTCAGCGGCGATGTGACGTTCGATCCGGCCAATCCGAGCGCGGGTTCGGCGAAGGTAACCATCGATATCGGCAGCTACGACATTGGCTCGGACGAGTACAACAATACGTTGAAGAGCGCTGAATGGTTCGACTCGGCCAAGTTCCCGCAGGCGACGTTCGTATCGACATCGATCGCCTCGGCCGGCCCGGGCAAGCTGACCGTCAAAGGCAAGCTGACGATCAAGGGTAAGACTCAGGACGTCTCAGTGCCGCTGTCGTACCAAGTGGCCGGCGCGACCCAGACCTTCGACGGTGTGACGTCGATCAAGCGCCTGGCCTACGGCATTGGTGCGAACGAGTGGAAGGACACCTCGGTTGTCGCCGATGAAGTGGACATCAAGTTCCACCTCGTCGTGACGAAGTAAGTATTTACGCCGGTCGGCGATCGGGTAACAGGATAATAAAAAAGGAGGCGCACACCAGTGCGCCTCCTTTTTTATCATCCGTGTCGTCCTGCGGCACCCCGCCGGGGCGCCGAGGATCCGTGGCGGCGGGTCAGACCTGCGCGCCGGCGTTCGGGTCGTTCGGATCGTGCGCGGTCTTCGATGACTTGATCAGATCCTCGCGTTTGACGCCCAGCCACATCGCCAGCGCCGCGGCGACGAACACCGACGAGTAAATACCGAACAGAATGCCGATCGTCAGCGCGATGGCGAAGTAGTGCAGCGTCGCGCCGCCAAACAGCAACATCGACAACACCATCATTTCCGTGCTGCCGTGCGTGATGATCGTCCGCGAGATCGTGCTGGTAATCGCGTGGTTGATCGTGCCGACGGTGCCGAGGTTCTTTTCCCTGCGGAAGGTTTCGCGAATCCGGTCGAAGATCACGACCGATTCATTGACCGAATAGCCCAGGACCGCAAGCACTGCCGCGAGCACCGACAACGAGAACTCCCACTGGAAGAACGCGAAAAAGCCCAGGATGATGATCACGTCGTGCAGGTTCGCGATCACCCCTGCCACCGCATACTTCCATTCGAAGCGGATCGACAGATAAATCATGATGCCGACCACCACGCACGCCAGCGCCAACAGCCCGTTGGTCGCCAACTCCTTGCCCACGGACGGACCGACATACTCTACGCGCTGCAACGACACATCGCTGTTCTGCGCCTTCAGCGAATTCATCACCTGATCGCTTTGCATGGCCGAGGACAGCGGCTGGCCGTCCGGACCCTTCTTCAGCGGCAGGCGGATCAGTACGTCACGCGACGTCCCGAACGATTGGACCTGCGCATCGGCATAACCGATGGTGTCAAGGTTGCCGCGCACGGCTTCCAGATTCGCCGATTGGGTGTACTGCACCTCGATCACGGTCCCGCCGGTGAATTCGATGGACAGGTGCAACCCGCGATGCAACAGGAAAAACACCGCTAAAACGAACGTGATCAACGAGATCGTGTTCAGTATCAGCGCATGCCGCATGAACGGGATGTCTTTGCGGATACGAAAGAATTCCATGATGTCCTCTAGGTATCAGCGCGACTTGCCGCCGCGCTTGCCTTGGGCGGCCTTGTTGCCCGTGCCGCCGGCATTGCCACCGGCGCTGCTTGTATTGTTGTTCGCGTTGCTGCCGGCGTCCCCGACCGACGCGCTGCCCTGAGAACTGTCCCGTGCTGCTTGCGCGCGGCTCAGCTTGCTTTTCTTGGGCGTCGTCGTGTTCGAACCGATCAACTGACTGGACTTTGGTATCGGTTTGCCGGCCGTGGCGCCATGACCCAGCGCGCCCGCCGCTTCCGGGCCGGAGGCGGGGCGCCCCCAGACCTGGCCGATCGCCAGCGATTGCAGCCGGCGCCGACCGCCATACCAGAGGTTGACCAGGCCGCGTGAGAAGAAGACCGCCGAGAACATCGACGTCACGATACCGATGCAGTGCACGACCGCGAAGCCGCGCACCGGGCCTGAGCCGAAGGCGAGCAACGCCAGGCCCGCGATCAACGTCGTGACGTTGGAGTCGAAGATCGTCGCCCAGGCGTGCTGGAAACCGGCGGAGATCGCGGTTTGCGGTGGCTGGCCGTTACGCAGTTCCTCGCGGATGCGCTCATTGATCAGCACGTTCGCATCGATTGCCATCCCCAGTGTCAACGCGATGGCCGCGATGCCGGGCAGTGTCAGCGTGGCTTGCAGCATCGACAGGATTGCCACCAGCAGCAGCAGATTCACCGACAACGAAATCGTCGAGAACACGCCGAACAGCATGTAGTAGGCAATCATGAACACGGCGATGGCCACGAAGCCGTACGCCACCGAGTCAAAGCCGCGTTTGATGTTGTCCGCGCCCAGGCTCGGACCCACTGACCGTTCCTCAATGATATTCATCGGTGCCGCCAACGCTCCGGCACGTAACAACAGCGCCAGGTCGTTCGCGGCCTGCGTGTCGGCGGAACCGGTTATCTGGAAACTTTCGCCCAGTTCCGACTGAATCGTCGCCACCGTCAGCACTTCACCCTTGTCGCGTTCGAACAGGACGATCGCCATCGGTTTCTGGAGATTCTCGCGCGAGACGGTGCGCAGGATGCGGCCGCCGGCGGCGTTCAGCTTGATCATCACGGCCGGCCGCTGTTGCTCGTCAAAGCCGGCGGACGCGCTGGTGATCTGGTCACCGGAGAAGATCACCTGTTTCTTCAGGAACACCGGTGCGCCGCGACCTTGTGTGAACAGATCGTCACCCGGCGGCACCGGGTCGTTGGGCTGCGGATTCGATGGGGCGTTCGTATCGACCAGGCGTGCTTCCAATGTCGCCGTCCGACCGATGATGTCCTTCGCCTTCGCCGTGTCCTGGATGCCGGGTAGTTCGACGACGATCCGGTCCGCGCCCTGTTGCTGGATCACCGGTTCGGAGACGCCCAGTTCGTTGACGCGGTTATGCAGCGTCTGCATGTTCTGCTTGACGGCGTCGTCCTGCACCGTGCGGCGCGTTTGATCCGAGAAGGTACCGACGACCTGGGCGCCGTTGCCGCCGGCGTCCACGATCTTCCATTGCAGATCCGAGCCGCTCGCCACCAGTGCATCACGCGCCTGCGCCGCGACCTGCGGGTTGGCGAAATTGATGGTCAGCGTGTCGTTCACACGGTTGATGCCGCCATCGCGGATGTTCTTGCCACGCAGCAGCGTGCGTGCGTCCGAAGCGTCCGATTCCAACCGTTTTTGCAGCGCGCCGGCCATGTCCACCTGCAACAGGAAGTGCACGCCGCCGCGCAAGTCCAGCCCCAGGTACATCGGTCGCGCCATCAACGCCGTGAGCCAATGCGGCGACGCGCTTTGCAGGCTCAATGCAACGATATAGGTCGGGTTCGACGGATCGTCGTTCAACGCGTGCTGCAGCAGGTCCTTCGTACGCAGTTGCGTGTCGCCGTCGTGCAAGCGGACGTGGATGCTGGCATTGGTCGCGCTGTTCTCGAACGAGACGTCGGCGGCATCGATGTGATTGGCTTGCAGCGTCTGTTCGACGCGCGCCATCACCGATGCGTCCACCTTGACGGTCGCCTTCAAGCTTTGGATCTGGACCGCGGGGGTCTCCCCAAAGAGATTCGGCAACGTATACAAGAGGCCGATGGCGACCGCCACCAGCATCGCGATGTACTTCCAGAGGGGGTAACGATTCATGGCAGGCTGACGAAGAATGGCGCGGCGTTCCATTCGGGGATCGAACGGGCGCTCGCGGAGCCCAAGGCTCGTCGGGGCGGTCGCGCACTCAGGCGCAGACCCGCCCCCTCAAAACAGCAATGCCGCCCGAAGGCGGCGCGGACAAAACGTGCCACGAAATGTGCCTCGGCAAGTTTTGTCTCGCCCAAGCGCCGCCGCGCATGCGTCACGCGGCAGGGCGGGCACGGCGTTACAGTGACTTGATCGTGCCCTTCGGCAGCACGGTCGTGATCGCGCCCTTCTGCACGGTGATCTCGACGTCTTCAGCGATCTGAATGCCGACATAGGCTTCGCCGACCTTGCTGATCTTGCCAACCAGGCCGCCGCTGGTGACGACTTCGTCACCCTTGTCGACGGCGGCCAGCATGTTCCGATGTTCCTTTTGGCGCTTCATCTGCGGACGAATCATGATGAAGTACAGCACAACGAACATCAGGATCAGTGGCAGGAAACTCATCAGGCTGGATTCGCCGCCAGCGCCTTGTAGATTAAACACGTTACAGTCTCCGCGTGTGTCTGAAGCGATCTAAAAAAGAAAAGCAAAGAAAAACAAAAGCCAAAAAGAGCGGCGTATTCTAGCACCCTCGCGACCCGCCGCCGTACGGCCAAACCCGGGGAACGTGTCCAATTCCTGGAAAGCGTGGCGTGAGGACCGAAATCACGTGGCTTGGCGACGTGGTGCCGGATCGTCGAATGCGGTGCCCGGCGCGGTTTTGCGCACGCATCGGCACCGTGTCCATGTCAGGTCACGCCACGTGCACGGTCCGTCTGGAAGCGCTTTACGAATGCGTCGAATTGCCGCGCATCAATCGCGTCCCGGATCTCCTGCATTAATGCCAAGTAGTAATGCAGGTTGTGGATCGTGTTCAATTGCGCCCCGAGAATCTCGCCTGTCCGGTGCAGGTGGTGCAGATAGCCCCGCGTGAAGTTCTTGCAGGTGTAGCAACCGCAGGTCTCGTCCAGGGGCCGCAGGTCGTTCTTGAACGAGGCGTTCTTGATCTTCAAGTCGCCAAAGCGCGTGAACAACCACCCGTTGCGGGCATTACGGGTGGGCATCACGCAGTCGAACATGTCGATGCCGTTGGCCACACCGTTGACCAGATCTTCCGGCGTGCCCACGCCCATGAGGTAATGCGGCTTGTCGGCCGGCAGCTTCGGCCCCGTGTACGCCAGGATGCGCATCATGTCCGCCTTCGGCTCGCCCACGGACAACCCGCCGATCGCCAGTCCGTCGAACGGGATGTCGCGCAGCCGCTCCAGCGATTCGTCACGCAGGTCCTCGAACATGCCGCCCTGGACGATGCCGAACAGGGCGTTCGGATTGCCCTCGCGATCGAACTCGTCGCGCGAGCGCCGAGCCCAGCGCGCCGACATGCGCATTGATTCCGCCGCCAGTTCTTGCGAGGTAGGAACACCGTTGACTTGATAAGGCGTGCATTCGTCGAATTGCATGACGATGTCCGAGTTCAGCACCCGCTGGATCTGCATCGAGATTTCCGGTGACAGGAACAGCTTGTCGCCGTTGATGGGCGAGGCAAAGCGCACGCCGTCCTCGCTGATCTTGCGCAGATCACCCAGGCTGAACACCTGAAAGCCCCCGGAATCGGTCAGGATCGGCTTGTTCCACCCCATGAAGCCATGCAGTCCGCCGTGTTGCGCAATCGTATCCAGGCCCGGGCGCAGCCAGAGGTGAAAGGTATTGCCCAGCACGATTTGCGCGTTGATTTCGTGCAGGTCGCGTGGGGTCATCGCCTTGACGGTGCCGTAGGTGCCCACCGGCATGAAAATCGGCGTCTCGATGACGCCATGGTTCACGGTGATACGGCCACGACGGGCATGGCCATCGTGGCCGAGCAGTTCAAACTTGAGCATCGGAAGGAGCCTCGGGCGTGCGGGTCAGGAACATGGCATCGCCATAGCTGAAGAAACGATATTGCGCGGCAATCGCGTGGCGATAGGCGGCGCGGATCGGCGCCATGCCGGCAAAGGCCGATACGAGCATCATCAAGGTCGATTTCGGTAAATGGAAATTCGTGATCAGGCAATCAACGATCCGGAATGGGTAACCGGGCGTGATGAAGATGTCGGTTTCCGCGCGATGCGCGCGCAGTTGCGGCGCGGTTGAAGACCGGTCATCGACCGCGACATTGGCGGGCGGGCCCAGGTCCGATGCCCCTGTCGCCGTGGCCTGATCGCGCGCGGCGGATTCGAGCGCACGCATCGACGTCGTGCCTACAGCGATGACGCGGCCGCCGGCGGCGCGGGTCGTGGAAATCGCGTCGGCCAGCGCTGCTGGAATTTCGTATGATTCGCTGTGCATGACATGGTCGGCGATGTTTTCCGTCCGCACCGGCTGGAATGTGCCCGCCCCCACGTGGAGCGTCAACGTGCCGCGCTGGATGCCGGCGGCATCCAGCGCGGCAAGCAGGGCTTCGTCGAAATGCAGCCCCGCGGTGGGTGCCGCGACCGCACCCGGATGGGCCGCATAGACCGTCTGGTAGCGGGTCTCATCGCTTGCGTCCGGCGTGTGCTGGATGTACGGTGGCAGCGGCAAGCGGCCGTACTGCTCGATCAGGTCCAGGCAGGGGCCTGGAAACGTCAGCGTGTAGAAGGGCCCCACGCGCTCGCCGACGATGACATCGAATGCATCGGCCAGCCGCAACGTGGTGCCGGCGCGAGGCGATTTGCTGGCGCGAATCTGGGCAAGGGCGGTTGTGCCGCCAGCGCCGACCGGTCGCGTGCCGGGCGGGTCTTCGATCAGACGCTCGACCAGTACCTCGACATGACCGCCGCTGGCCTTCGTTCCGAAAAAACGGGCTTTCAGGACCTTGGTGTCGTTGAACACCAGCAGGTCGCCGGGACGCAGGAAGGAGACAAGATCGGCGAAATGGTGGTCGGTCAGATGGGGGGATGTGCTGCCCGGAGCCGGTGGGCCGACGTGCAGCAGGCGGCTGGCGCTGCGTTCGGGCAGTGCATATTGCGCGATAAGCGCCTCGGGCAGATTAAAATCGAAATCGGAGAGCGTGTACATAAAGGAACGCATGCTTGACGGACATGCTGTAATCGCGCGCAAACGCGGCACCGGGAGCACGGCAGAGCGGTTCCGGGATGCCCTGCGGATCCTTACGAGCCGGGAATTCCGGCATCCGGACACGGAGGGCATGCGGGCCAGGGTGGCCCGGGCGAATGCGCAAAAGTCGTTATTGTACTGGTGAAGTGTACTTATGCCCGCGGAGAAAAAGGTTCCTGCGAAAAAAGCCGCCGGCAGCGATGCGGCCGCCAAGCTGAACAAGCTCGGTTTGGCGCGCGACATCGATCTCGTCCTGCACCTGCCGATGCGCTATGAGGATGAGACCCGGATCACGCCATTCGCGCAGTTGTTGCCTGGCATGCTTGCGCAGGTCGAGGTGCGCGTCGTGGATTCGGAAGTGTCCTATCGGCCCCGGAAGCAACTCGTCGTACGGGTGGAGGATGCCGCGGCGATGGGGGCCACGCGCGGCACGGCTCCCCTTGAGGATACGCCGGGCGCGGATGTCGAGCGTCCCGTCGGGCACGACATGTCGGGGCGCCGTTTTGGCGAACCATTGAGCTTGCGCTTCCTGCATTTCTACGGTTCGCAATTGCGCCATTTCGCGCCCGGTACGCTGCTGCGGGTTCGCGGGGAAGTGCGCGGCGGTTTTCTCGGTCTTGAAATGGTGCATCCGACCTATCGCGCGGTGGAGCCGGACACGCCGCTGCCGACTGCATTGACACCGGTCTATCCGTCGACGGCCGGGGTCAGCCAGGCCTATCTGCGCAAGGCAATCGATAATGCGATGGCACGCACGCCCTTGCACGAAGTGATTCCGGCAAACGTGATGCCGACACACGAGATTGCCAGGGCCGGGCGGTTTGGTGACGGCGCGCGCGGCTTGCCCACCTTGGCCGATGCGGTACGGGCATTGCATCATCCGGCGAAGGATGTCGATGCGCAGGCCCTGATCGATCGCACGCATCCCGCATGGGTCCGGATCAAATTCGATGAACTGCTGGCTCAGCAATTGTCGCTGGCGCGGGCGCGTGCCGAGCGGCGCGCGCAGGCGGCGCCAGCCATGCCGGTGCCGCAACCATTGCAACAGGGCGAAGTGTCCCCCGCGACGAGGACGGCGGGACCGGCGCCTGGCGCACGTGCGGGTGTTGATGCCAACGCTCATGCCGGGTCGTTGACCGAACGCCTGCTGCGGGCCTTGCCGTTTCAACTGACGGAGGCGCAGCGCAAGGTGTGTGCGGAGATCTCGGGTGACCTGGCGGTCCGTTATCCGATGCAACGATTGCTGCAGGGCGATGTGGGGAGTGGCAAGACGGTCGTGGCGGCGTTGGCGGCCACGCAGGCGATCGATGCGGGCTATCAGGTTGCCTTGATGGCGCCGACGGAAATCCTGGCTGAGCAGCACGCGCGAAAACTGCGTGGCTGGCTCGAGCCCTTGGGCGTGCATGTCGGATGGCTCGCGGGCAGTCTCGGGGCGAAGGCGAAGCGGACGGCCATCGAGGCCGCGGCTTCCGGCATGGCGCAATTGACCATCGGCACCCATGCCATCATCCAGGACACCGTGACGTTCGCGCGGTTGGGTCTGGTCATCGTCGATGAGCAGCATCGCTTCGGGGTCGGGCAGCGCCTCGCGCTACGTCAGAAGGCGCGCCATGCGGGCACCATTGCGCATCGTGATGCGCGCATCGGCATGGACGTGGGCGCGCGTGACACCGCGGCGGGCCCGGATACGCCGATCGCCCGCCCGCCGGTACTTGCGCCGCTGGCGGAGGGGGTGCAGCCGCACCAACTGATGATGAGCGCCACGCCCATCCCGAGGACGCTGGCGATGACGTATTACGCCGATCTGGACGTGTCGACGATTGACGCTCTCCCGCCCGGCCGTACGCCGATCATCACGAAAACGATCTCGGACCTGCGCCGCGCCGAGGTGGTGGAGCGGGTGCGCCAGGCGGCGTTGCGTGGTGCGCAGATCTATTGGGTCTGCCCACTGATCGAGGAAAGCGAAGCGCTGCAATTGCAGACTGCGGTGGACACGCATGGCGCACTGGCCGCCGCCATGCCGGAGCTGCGCATCGGTTTGATCCACGGCAAGCTGTCCGCGGCGGAGAAACAGACGGTGATGGACGATTTCGCCGCCGCCCGTACGCAGGTATTGGTGGCGACTACGGTGATCGAAGTCGGCGTGGATGTTCCGAATGCATCGTTGATGGTGATAGAGCACGCCGAGCGGTTTGGCCTGGCGCAGTTGCACCAGTTGCGTGGCCGCGTGGGCCGGGGCAGTACCGCGTCCGCGTGTGTCCTGATGTACGCGCAACCGCTCGGGCAGATTGCCAAATCACGGCTGCAAACCATGCGCGACACCACGGACGGCTTTGAGATCGCACGTCGGGACCTGGAAATTCGTGGTCCGGGAGAGTTCCTTGGCGCGCGTCAATCCGGTGCCGCCATGCTGCGCTTCGCCGACCTGGAAGTCGACCGCTGGCTGGTCGAGCCGGCGCATGCGCTGGCACAGCAGCTACTGGCGACGCATCCCGATGCGGCTCAGGCGCATCTGGACCGCTGGCTGGGCACAAGGGCACAATTTCTGAAGGCATAAAGACTGCCACGACAAGAATGTCGTGCCGGCGCGGGTTGGCGGATGAGGACAACGCGTGTATAAACCACAGTGAGAGAAAAAATCTATCGCGTTCCCTTTTTCGATTGTCATGACGCTTACTGAACTGAAATATATCGTCGCAGTAGCGCGCGAACGTCACTTTGGCCGTGCCGCAGAGGGCTGCTTTGTCAGCCAACCGACGCTGTCGGTGGCGATCAAGAAGCTAGAGGACGAGCTCGAAGTGCAGATTTTCGAGCGCGGCACCAACGAAGTCAGCGTAACGCCAGTGGGCAACCAGATTGTCGCACAGGCGCAACGGGTGCTGGAGCAGACACTGGCGATCAAGGAGATTGCCAAACAGGGGCAGGACCCGCTGGCCGGTCCGCTGCGCCTTGGCGTGATCTATACGATTGGCCCGTATCTGTTGCCGGCGCTCGTCAAGAACATGATCGAGCTGGTGCCGCAGATGCCGCTGATGCTGCAAGAGAACTACACGTTGAAGCTGCTCGAATTGCTGAAGCAGGGTGAACTTGACGTGGCCATCATGGCATTGCCGTTTCCTGAAACGGGGCTGATGGTGCGCCCGCTCTACGATGAGCCATTCGTGGTTGCCGTGCCGCGTGGTCATGATTGGGAACGACGTCCGGCGATCGTCGCCGACGATCTGAAGAAAGAGACGATGTTGTTGCTTGGCAATGGCCATTGCTTCCGTGACCAGGTGCTGGGCGTATGCCCTGAACTGATGCGCTTCTCGCAGAACGCCGACGGCATTCAGAAGACATTCGAGGGTTCATCGCTGGAAACGATTCGGCATATGGTGGCGAGCGGCGTCGGAATCACGGTGCTGCCGCGCACATCGGTCCCCCAGATCTCCGAGCTGGATCGCACGACAGATAGCGGGCTGTTGTCCTACGTGCCGTTCACGGCACCCGCACCGGACCGTCGCGTCGTCCTGGCGTGGCGCAAGAGCTTCACGCGCAACGAGGCGATCGAAGCCGTATGCCAGGCAGTCCTGGCCTGCGAGCTACAGGGCGTGGAAAAACTCGACCTGCCCGCGGTCGCGCAGTAAGCCGATCACGCCACCATCCTGTGTGGCCATCGCGTGGCGCTGTGCGGACGTCTGGCCTGCACGGTCGAGAAAGGCGCGCGACATCTGATTTCCACCGGCCGATTGCAGATGGCACGTCCTCGCCCACAGAACTTGCCAACCCGCGCGTATTTCCAAAGAGCGGTGCGTATTAAATAAATGTCCGACCGGTGCTGCTGTCAGACTATCTGATAGATAAAAATAATAAATTTCAACTTTTCGATAGTTTAATGTAAATTCGTTTTCATGGCGTCACCCCGGGCGCCGCGTTGATAGATATTGCATGTAAGGAGACGAAATACCATGAGCACGAATCGCACTTCCAACGCCTCGACGACCCCTGCCGTTCGCCCGCAACATCGAAATCGCACGCCGATGTCGACGTTGACCCGCCTGTTTGCCCATTTCGCCCGCGCGCACTGAGTGCGCTTCATCGCGGTCACCCACGCCGGCATTGCCCCGCGCGGCACGATGACGGATGGCCGCGTGCTTGAGCAACAGACGAAATGAAGCAATCCTTGTGATTTTTAAAAGCTATCGAAATAATATACTCGATTAATTTTATTAATTATGTAAGCCGTTGTACACTGCGTTCAAGGGTGTCGAGGACGTTCTTGATAAGGGTTCTCGTCGCAAGTGAATGCGCGGGTGTCATGACGAGTGCGCGAGCGGAAAAGGCGCTTGGTATGCTATCTGCGCGCCTGCGCAAGACGCGCAGGATGGAAAAGGTTCCGATAAACTTGAGCGGACAATAACAGGAGTGCTGCAATGGGCAAGAAAGAGAAAAGCGTGGCGGTCAATATCGGCATTGGTGATGACGACCGCAAGAAGCTGGCGGAAGGCTTGAGCCGGTTGCTGGCCGATACGTATACGCTGTACCTGAAGACGCATTACTTCCACTGGAACGTAACGGGTCCGCAGTTCAACTCGCTGCACACGATGTTCGAGACGCAGTACACGGAGTTGGCTGTCGCTTCCGACGACATCGCGGAGCGTATCCGGGCATTGGGATATTTCGCGCCGGGCAGCTACAAGGAGTTCGCGAAGCTGACGACGATCGCGGAAACGGACGGCGTGCCGGACGCGAGCACGATGATCAAGGAACTGGTCGAAGGCCAGGAAGCCGTGGTGCGCACCGCGCGCGCCATCTTCCCGATCTGCGATGCCGCCAGTGATGAGCCGACCGCCGACCTGCTGACGCAACGCATGCAGACGCACGAAAAGACCGCGTGGATGCTACGCTCCCTGCTGGCGTAAAAAGCCGCGTCACGTGATCGGACTTGCCGTGACGCCGCGGACTTGACGCGTGAACCGGTCCACGCATGCTGCTCGTGCGAAGGTGGACCGTTGATTTTGGCGGGCCATCGTTTTCCCTTGATTTACCAGGGGGGGACGATGGCCCGCGCTACGTTTACCGTGCATGCCGCATCGAGGGTGCGCCATCGACGGCCTGTTCAAGTGAAGCGTGTATCATGCATTCACCCCAGCGAGGATGCATGATGCCGCACGTTTCACCTTCCCCTTCGTCCCCTCCGCCCGCGGGTTCGCCTGACGGCCCGATCGCGCGATTGCGCGCGCGGCTGCCGCTGTATCTGCGTCTGATCAGGATGGACAAGCCGATTGGCAGCTTGTTGTTGCTGTGGCCCACGCTGAACGCATTGTGGATTGCATCCGATGGGCATCCGAAGCCGGGTATGGTGGCGATTTTCATTATCGGCACGATCCTGATGCGTTCCGCGGGCTGCGCGATCAACGACTATGCGGACCGCGATTTCGACAAGCACGTGAAACGCACCGCGAATCGCCCATTGACGTCGGGACGTATCCGCGCGTGGGAAGCGTTGGCATTGGCTGCGGGGCTTGCCGTGCTGTCGTTCCTGCTGATCCTGCCACTGAATGGGCTGACGAAGTGGCTCTCTCTCGTGGCTGTCTTCGTGGCCGGAACCTATCCCTTCTTCAAGCGCTTCTTCGCGATTCCGCAAGCCTATCTCGGGATTGCGTTCGGCTTCGGCATTCCGATGGCCTTCGCCGCCGTGCAAGATCACGTGCCACTGCTGGCGTGGGTGATGCTCGCCGCCAACGTTTTCTGGGCGGTCGCTTATGACACCGAGTATGCGATGGTCGATCGCGACGATGATGTGAAGATCGGCATGCGCACCTCTGCCATTACGTTCGGTCGCTATGATGTGGCAGCCGTGATGGCGTGCTATCTGGTGTTCCTCGCCACCTATTCGGGCATTGGCGCCGCGCTGGGCTTTTCGCTGCCGTACATGGTCGGTCTGGTGTTGGCCGCGGCGTGCGTGATCCACCACCACCGATTGATCCGGGATCGCGATCGCGACGGCTGCTTCAAGGCGTTCCTGCACAATAATTGGCTCGGCGCCGCGCTCTTCGCGGGTATCGTCGCGCAATACCTGCTGCGCGGCATCGGCTGACGAAAATTATTTTCACCTATTGCCATTCACTTTTGGTTCGCCTAGCATCCGATCAGCGGTAATCGGGTATTTGGCTTTCTGGAGAGGATGCGATGCGTGAAAATAATTTTCAGTCACGAGCGCCGGTGTCGGCGTGGAAGGCGGACACGCATCCCATGCTCGATCGTTTCGGCAAGGGCCTCGGGGTGGAGATCGCCGCCGCCAGCGTCGCCGACGTCGCGCAAGCCGGCTGGCAGATTCTGCGCGAAGACGTCAGCCTGCCGGTTGCGGTGCTGCGCGAGGCACGCATCACGCACAACCTGCAATGGATGCAGGCGTTTATCGACCGCTACAGCGTCAAACTTGCTCCCCACGGAAAGACGACCATGAGCCCGGCGTTGTTCCAGCGTCAGTTGGCGCATGGCGCGTGGGGCATCACGCTCGCGACGGCGGCGCAGACGCGTGCTGCCTTCGGGCATGGCGTGCGTCGCGTGCTGCTGGCGAATCAGTTGATCGGTCGCGCGAACATGGCCATCATCGCCGCTCTGCAGCAAGCCGATCCCGCTTTCGAGTTCTGTTGTTGTGTCGATTCCGTTGAGAACGTCGAGGCCTTGGGTGCTTATTTCACGGCAGCCGGCCAGCGTTTGCGCGTGCTACTCGAATATGGCGTGCCGGGTGGACGCACCGGCGTGCGCGATGTGGCGCAGGAAGAAGCCGTGCGCATGGCAGTGCGTCGCTGGCCAGCGCTGGCGTTAGTCGGTGTCGAGTTGTACGAAGGCGTGCTGAATGAAGAGGGCGCGATCCGTGATTTCCTGCGACGGGTTTGCGCCCGGGTTCAGGCGATTGCCGATGCCGGTGATTTCGCGACGGGTGAAGCAACGTTTCAGCATGAAGGGACGTCGATGGCGCCGATCCTGTCCGGCGCTGGTTCCGCATGGTATGACGTGGTCGCCGAGGAGTTCACTGCCGGCGCCGCCACGATGGAACTGGTGCTGCGTCCGGGCTGCTACCTCACCCATGACGTCGGCATCTACCGACGCGCCAACGAGCGTATCCAGGCGGACAACCCGATAGCGCGCGAGATGCAGCGCAGCTTGCTGCCAGCGCTGCAATTGTGGGCGTATGTGCAGTCTGTGCCCGAATCGGGCAAGGCCATCGTTGCGCTGGGCAAACGTGATGCGGCGTTCGACGCCGGTTTTCCAGAGGTATCGCTGCATTACCGGCCGTCATCGCTGGCAAATGCGGCCGATGCGGTGGGCGAGCGACCGCCCGTGGCGGCGCCCGCCGACTGGAAGATCACTGCGATGATGGACCAGCATGCTTTCCTGACGGTGCCGCCCGGCGCCGATATCCAGCCAGGAGACATGCTGTGCTTCGATATCTCCCATCCCTGCTTGACGTTCGACAAATGGAAGCAGCTCTTGCTCGTCGATGAAGACTACAAAGTGACCGGCGCGGTAACGACGTTTTTCTAGGCGATGGCGGTCTGACGCGGAGACGCTGCGCCGCGCGTGCCGACCGCGCCGATGACCACGCCTGTCATCCAACCGATAGCGCCAGTCGCCTCACCCGCCTCTCGTGCCGCATTCTCTTCGTCCGATGGATCTCGTTTATCAGATCAGCGCATTGCGTGCGCGTTTCAGCGCGACCGAGCACCGTATCGCCGACGCCTGCTTGCAAGATCTGACCTTCGCCGCCTCGGCGACGATCGATCAGTTGGCGGCGCGGGCCGGCGTCAGCCGCTCGGCGCTATCGCGGTTCGCGAAAACCATGGGTTGCCAGGACATCCGCGATTTGCGAATGCAATTGGCGCAGGCCCAGACCGTAGGCGCGCGCTTTAACGCGCGTGCTGCCGCGCATGCCAAGGACGACGGCACGCGTTCCGGTGTATTTGGCGCCGTGGTAGCCGACATCGAGACGATTCTGCATGGGCAGTTGCGACAATTCGATTCACCGATGTTCGAGGCGGCCGTCGCATTGCTCGACCATGCACGGACGGTGCACAGCTATGGGATGGGCGGGGCATCGACGGTGATGGCGGACGAGTGCCAGCATCGGCTCGTCCGGCTCGGCAAAGCGGTGGCGGCATACCACGACCCGGTACTGATGCGGATGGCGAGCGCGGTTGCCGGGCCTGATCATCTGATCATCGCGTTGTCGCTGACGGGCCTGACCCCCGAGTTGCTGGACGCGATTCGCATTGCACAGGGCTATGGCGCGAAAGTACTGGCCATCACGATGCCGGATTCGCCGTTGGCGCACCTTGCGGATGTGACCTTGCCGTTGCGCGTGGACGAAACGGATTTCATCTACAAGCCGACTGCCGCGCGCTACGGCATGTTGCTGGCGATCGATATCCTGATGACGCAATTTGCCTTGCTGCACGCGGAGGCGAACCAGGAACGGCTGCGTCGCGTGAAGCTGGTGTTGGATAGCTACCGGGACGACGGCCGGCATGACAGGTTGCCGCTCGGTGATTGAATGGACAGGAGGCAATGATGACGGACCGTCACGAAGCGGCCAGAACGATGGGGAACGACAATGCCATGCGGCGTGTGCGTTCGGCCGAGGAAAAGCCGGCATATGACACGATCATCCACGACGTTGAAGTGGAAGATGGCAGTGGTGGACCGTCATATCGTGCTGATATTGGTCTAAGCGACGGCCGCATCATCGATATCATGGCGCCGGGCGATATGCTGCGACTGAAAGCCGTCGCGCGACACGACGACATCGACGGTCGCGGGTTGGTACTGGCACCGGGCTTCATCGACGCCCATACGCACGACGACACGATGGCGATCCGTTCACCGGACATGCTGCCGAAGGTATCGCAGGGCATCACGACGGTGATCGTCGGCAATTGTGGCATCAGCGCGTCACCCGTGCGCTTACGCGACCCGGCGGCGCCGGTGCCTGATCCGATGAATCTGCTCGGCACGCCGGACGCGTTCCGTTATCCGACGTTCACGGCGTATCGCGTGGCAGTGGATGCCGCGCAGCCCGCGGTCAACGTGGCGGCGCTGATCGGTCATACGGCCTTGCGCAGCAACCATCTCGACCGCCTCGACCGCGCCGCCACCGATGACGAAGTGGCAGCCATGCGCGCCGAGCTCGATGCCGCACTCGCCGATGGTGCGTTGGGATTGAGTACCGGCCTTGCCTACGGTAATGCGTTTGCGGCCACGCCGGAAGAAGTGCAAGGGCTTGCCGGGGTGCTGGCCGACCATGCCGCGGTGTACACGACGCACCTGCGCAGTGAGTTCGCCCCTATCCTGGAGGCGCTCGATGAAGCCTACGCCGTAGGTCGTCAGGCGCGCGTGCCCGTGATCGTCTCGCATCTGAAATGCGCCGGCGCCGGCAATTGGGGCCGCAGCGCCGAGGTGCTGGACAGCGTTGCCGGTGCCGCGCGCTATCAGCCGGTAGGCTGCGACTGCTATCCCTACGCGGCCAGTTCGTCGACGCTGGATATAAAGCAGGTGACCAGCGACTTTCCGATCAAGATCACCTGGTCGACACCGCATCCGGAACAAGCGGGACGGCACCTGGCGGATATCGCCGCCGATTGGCGATTGTCGCTAGAAGATGCGGCACGTCGGTTGCAGCCTGCCGGGGCGGTCTACTACAACATGGACGAGAACGATGTGCAGCGGATCATGCGGCATCCGTTGACGATGTTCGGATCGGACGGCCTCCCGGAGGATCCGCGCCCGCATCCACGCCTGTGGGGCGCCTTTCCGCGGATTCTGGGTCATTACAGTCGCGATCTCGCGTTGATGCCGCGGAGCATGGCGGTACACAAGATGACGGGCTTGCCGGCCGCGCGCTTCGGCCTGACCGAGCGCGGCGAGATTCGTTCCGGGTATTGGGCTGACCTGACCTTGTTCGATCCGGAGACGATCATCGATGTGGCGACGTTCGACGATCCGGTTCAGGCGGCGGCGGGCATTGTCGCGGTCTGGGTGAACGGAACCCTCACTTATCGGGACGGACAGCTCACGGGCGAGCGCAGCGGGCGCTTCGTCGCGCGGGGTCCGATGACAATGGGATCGACATCGCCGCTCGATGAAGGGTGAGGCACGACGCATGCCGATGCCTGTTGGATAAAACAAGGGCGGTGGGACGGTTGAAAGCATTTGCTTACTTTACTGATGCAGGAGAATCAACGATGACGGATATCAAGCGCTATGGCGTGGAGGGCGGCAAGGGCACGGGAGGACAAAACCTGCCGTTTGCGCGCGCGACGCAGGCGGACGGCTGGCTGTGGGTGTCGGGCCAGACGCCGATGGTCAATGGCGAGGTTGTCGAGGGCGGTATCGTCACGCAATCGCACCAGGCCATCCGCAACTTGCTGTCTATTCTGGAAGAGGCCGGCTATGGTCCGGAGCATGTAATGCGGTGTGGTGTCTGGCTTGACGATGCCCGGGACTTCATGTCGTTCAATCGCGTGTTCGCGGAATATTTCGGCGCGAATCCACCGGCCCGCGCGTGTGTGCAATCGAGCATGGTGATCGACTGCAAGGTCGAAGTCGACTGCGTTGCCTATAAGAGATCCTGACAATACGCCGCCGTAGCCTGCAATTTCAATACAATACACGTCCGATTCTAAAGGGGAAGTCATGACACCCGTTCATGGTGGAATGCTGCTGGTCTATGCGCTGGTGGCGGTGATCGCACTGATCGTGCTGATCGCCAAGTTCAAGCTGAATCCATTCATCACGCTGATGGTGGTGTCGGTCCTTCTGGCGTTGGTCGTCGGCATGCCGATCCCGACGATCGTCAAGTCTTTTGAGACAGGTGTGGGTGGCGCTTTGGGCCACATTGCCATCGTCGTCGGGCTGGGCACGATGCTTGGCAAGATGATGGCCGAGTCCGGTGGGGCGGAACGTATCGCCCGCACGATGATTAATACGTTCGGCGAAAAGAATGTCGAATGGGCGATGATGTGCATCGGCTTTCTCGTCGGTCTGCCGGTGTTCTTCGAGGTGGGTTTCGTGCTGTTGGTGCCGATCGCGTTCAACGTCGCGCGCCGTACCGGCGTGTCGATGATCAAGGTCGGTCTGCCGATGATCGCAGGTCTGTCCGTCGTGCATGGTCTGGTCCCGCCTCACCCGGCGGCCTTGCTGGCGGTCAGCGCCTATAACGCCGATATCGGTCGAACGATCCTGTTCGCGCTGATCGTCGGTATTCCCACCGCGATCTGCGCTGGCCCGCTCTGGGCGAAATTCATCGCGCCGCATATCACGCTGCCGGAGCACAATCCGATCGCCGAGCAGTTCACGGCGAAGGAGGACGGCAGCACACGGCAACTGCCGAGCTTCGGCTTGACGCTGGTGACGGTGTTGCTGCCCGTGGTCTTGATGCTAGTCGGCAGTTGGGCCGACCTGTTCACGACGCCGAAATCAACGGCGAACGACCTGCTACGCCTGATCGGTAACCCCGACATGGCACTTCTGTTGGCGGTGTTGCTGAGCTTCTACACGTTCGGCAAGGCACGCGGCTTTACGCGTGAAATGATTCTGAAATGGTCGAACGACTGCCTGGCGCCCACCGCGAGCATCACGCTGGTGGTAGGTGCGGGTGCCGGTTTTGGCCGCATCTTGATGGATAGCGGCGTGTCGAAGGCGATCGTCGACGTGGCCACGGGCGCACATGTACCGCTGTTGGTGCTTGCATGGCTGGTGGCGGCGCTGATCCGTCTTGCGACGGGGTCCGCCACGGTGGCGATGACGACCGCTGCGGGCATCATTGCGCCGATCGCGGCAGTGGCTACCGGCACTCGTCCGGAACTGTTGGTGCTGGCGACCGGGGCAGGTTCGTTGATCCTGTCGCATGTCAACGACGGTGGGTTTTGGCTGATCAAGGAATATCTGAACATGACCGTGGCGCAGACGTTTAAGACCTGGTCCGTGCTGGAGACGATCATCTCCGTGGTGGCACTCGCGCTGACCTTGGGTCTGTCGGTTGTGATGTGATCCATCAGGCCGTGCCGGCGGGCGCGGCGCGAAAGCGGGTAGGTTTCAACCGTCCGGCATCCACGGCATCGCTATTGGGGGTGATCCCCGGTGCCGCCTTGGTCGAGCCCGTCATGGGGCCATGCCACGCGGCGCAATGACGCGTCATTGCATGGCACGGGTAACCAGCGTGCCTTGAAGAACGCTTCCGCCTCTGGAAAATCGTACGTATCGATGATCGGATGACCGTGGCGTTTCGCCAACGCCTCGAACGCGACGAAATCGCGCAACGGCACGCCGAAGACATCGTAAGGCAGCTTATGCAGCAACGTGGCGATCAGTCTGCGTTCGGCGGGATCTTCGCAATCGAGCAGATGGATATGCGCCGAGGTGACCGGTTCCGCGTCGAGATGCATCTCGTCCATTTCACGTAGCGCGTCACCTGAATAATGATCAATAGCGCGGTCGAGATAGCAAAAATTTTCCGCATTGGAGGCGCCGCGAATACCGTCCGCGCGAATTGCGTAGAGGCGGGGGATATCGTGCCCGGTGACGTTGACGATGCCGCGCGTGAACACGTACCGTGCGCCGCGTAACGATGCGCTGCCGATCAAGGGATCATAGGCGCCATCTTGTCCGGCGTCTTTCGCGCCGCGGGTAGGGTCGCCGGAATAAAGCATTGGATCGACGCCGAGGAAACATCGGGATCGTCCGAAGCCCGTGCGCAAAAGGACCTCGGCGGGTCGAATGTCGACACGGTACATGACAAAAAAATTTTCGCGTCCTAACAAGCCTGTCGCACAGCGTGTCAACGTTTCCGGTAACGCGATATCGTCATGCTCGGCCCGAAGCGCATCCAATGCTAAAGCTCTCGCGGCAACGATGTCGCCATCATGGGCATTGCTGGAAAATAAGTCGGTTTCCCACCCAAAGGTCGCTGGGCAAGGCGGTTGCGGCACGATGGATGGTGGCGCGCGCAGGCGAGACAAATCGAATGCTTCTCTCTCGGCTACGTTGAACGTGCGAAGGTCGAGATAGTCGGCCAGAGGGCCAGGTCTGGCCTTTCTTTCCGTGGTCGCCATCGGCTCCGATGAAGCGGTCGGTTTCTGGAAACGCTTCAGGAATCGACGCATCGCGCGCCTGGCATCAGCACTGGCCGGGCATCCCGTTTGTTCCACCTTGTTTGCCATCTGTCGTGACCGGCGTTCCCCCCACGCTCTGACGATCTCGAATCGGTTGCGCCTGGCGTAGTCGATGTCCTCGATATCGGTGCTCCCTTCCGCGCCATCCGCATGCGCCATGCCGACTGTGTTTTCGACCCATGAGGCGGTTCGCGCTTGCGCGTCATTCGACCGGGCTGCATCGTAAGGCTTGGCCGCCGTGAACGACGTATTGGTGGATGGTCGCCGGCGAATGGTTGATTCGCTGCAAATACGAGAATGCAACAAAGGCCCTCAGCTTGATAAGAAGCATCTTCCGCGCTTCAAGTCATGTTAATGCGGCGCGCGCGTGCCGACGACCTAACCGATGGATGTAGTGCCGTAGGCGCGATGTCCGAAGATCGCAGAGCCAATGCGCACCAAGGTGCTTCCTTCAAAAATGGCGGCTTCCAGATCAGCGGACATGCCGATGGACAGCGTGTCGAGGTCGATCCCTGCACCGCGTGCTTGATCGCGCAAAGTATGTAACGCACGATGTGGCGTCCGCTGCGCCTCCATGTCTGTCGATGAAGACGTGTCATTGCCAAGTGCGGCGGGAATGGCCATCAATCCACGCAGGTGCAGTCGAGGAAGCTTTGCAACCTCGCGCAACAGCGCCAACGTGTCCGATGGCGCCACACCATGCTTGCGCGCTTCGTGGCTGATATTGACCTGCACGCAGACATTCAGCGGCGGCAGATGCGCCGGCCGCTGCTCGGACAGCCGGTTTGCGATTTTCAGGCGGTCCACCGTATGAACCCAGTCGAACGCCTCGGCGACCGCGCGTGTTTTGTTGCTTTGCAACGGACCGATGAAATGCCATTCCAGCGATGCACGCAGATCACGCAGCGCTGCGATCTTTTCAAGCGCTTCCTGCACGTAGTTCTCGCCAAAGGCACGCTGGCCAAGATCATGCAACTGACGGACATCTTCCGCGGGAAACGTTTTCGAGACGGCGAGCAGGCCGACGCTGTTCGGTGGACGATGCGCAAGCCGCTCGGTCTCCGCGATACGGGCGCGCACCGCGTCGAGTTGCTGCCGCAGGCGTGTGCCGTCATTGGCGAGAGGCGTGGGGGACGATAGCATGGGGCGTTCTGGGAAACATGGAACAAGAGTCGTCAAGGTATCACTTTTGGCGAGCGCAGCGGTCGACAACGTTCAAATCGCCGCCCGCGATCTGCAAGGAACGCGCATGTTGCTCGAGGATGCGGCGTCCGCCACGTCGCTCCGCTTGTCAGTGGCCCAGCCAGCCGGAAAGCAGGGGCAGCAGAAAGGGGACGACAATAGCGGTGAAGAGGCCGTTGATGCCCATGCCGAGGCCGGAGAATGCGCCCATCTCGGCGCTGGTTTGAAAGGCGCGTGCGGTGCCGATGCCATGCGCCGCCACGCCGATCGCGAAGCCGCCGGCCTCATGCTCTCGCACTCGCACTAGGCGCAGGATCGTCGGTCCCAGGGCGGCGCCGATGATGCCCGTGGCAATCACCAACACGGCGGTCAGCGACGGCAGGCCACCGATCTTTTCGGAAATCGCCATGGCAATCGGTGTCGTGACGGACTTCGGTGCCAGCGACGCCACGGTCTGCCAGGGCAAATCCAGGCAACGCGCCACGAACACGGCGGAGAGAATGGCGGTCAGCGAACCCGCCACGAGGCCGCCCAACAAGGGCAGTAAGGTGCGTCGCAGTTTCACCGATTGCCGAAACAAGGGCACGGCAAGCGCGACCGTCGCGGGGCCAAGTAGGAAATGGATCGTCCACGCGCCGTGGAAATACGTCGCGTACGACGTATGCGTCAGGGACAGCACGAGGACAATCAGGACAATTGACATCAGCACGGGATTGGCCAGGGGGTGCGAGCCGGTGCGCCGCGACACGGCCAGTGCGATCAGGTACACGCCAATGGTCAAGATCAATGCAAACAACGGCGACGCCGACAGCGTGATCCAGATGGCGGGCAGCGTGGTCGTCGTGGTCATTGCTCCACCTGTCCGCCTTTGGGCTTGTCACCCCTACCGTCACGCATCAGCGCACTGGTCACCAGCGCCGTTACGGCAATGGCAAGGACCGTGCTGACAAGCAGGGTGACAGCGAGGGCAGGCAGCTCGTCGCCCATACGGGCGCCAAAAGTCATCACGCCTGCGCCGGCCGGCACGAACAACAGCGATAGGTGCTTGAGCAGCGTATCCGCCGCAGGTTCCACGGACTTCGCCACGCTCGGACGCCACAACAGGAAAAGGAACAACAGGATCATGCCGATGACTGAACCCGGGATCGGCAGATGTAGCAGCAAGGCAAGCGCCTCGCCCAGCAATTGAAAGCCCAGCAGGGCCGTGAAGGCAGCAAGCATGAGAACGCGGGTAGCAATGAAAGTCAGCGGCGCCGCGCGACGCAACCCTGCGCGGCATCGTATCTGGTGGAGAACGGTGTCAGACGGATAACGCGGGCACCGTCGGTCCCTCGAAAGCGAAGATCTTGCCTGGGTTCATCAGGTTTTTCGGATCAAGCGCCTGCTTGATGGCGCGCATGACGCCGATGACATCCTCGCCATGCTCCTCCACCAGGAAGCCCATCTTGTGCAGGCCGATGCCGTGTTCGCCGGTGCAGGTGCCGTCCATCGCGATGGCGCGGCGTACCAGACGCTGGTTCAGCGCTTCGCCTTTTTCAAATTCGCCTTCGGTGTTCGGGTCCACCAGGATCAGGACGTGGAAGTTGCCGTCACCCACATGACCAACGATCGGACACAAGAGCCCGGACTCGGCCAGATCCGCCGCGGTCTCGTTGACACAGTCGGCCAGACGCGAAATCGGCACGCAGACATCAGTTGTGATGGCCTTGCAACCGGGGCGCAATTGCAGGAAGGCGAACAGTGCGTTGTGTCGCGCGGTCCACAGCTTGTTGCGCTCTTCAGGCCTTGTCGCCCACTGAAAATCGGATGCACCATGCCCGTCGGCGAGTTCGCGCACCGCCGCGATCTGTTCGTCGATCGCCGATTGCGAACCCTGGAACTCGAAGAACAGCGTGGGCGCCTCGGTCATCGACAGCTTTGAATAGTCGTTAAGCGCGCGGATCGCCAGCGGGTCGATGAATTCGACTCGCGAGATCGGAACGCCAATCTGGATCGTCTCGATTACCGTCCGCACTGCCTCGTTCATCGTCGGGAAGGTGCAGATTGCCACCGACAGATGTTCCGGTTGCGGGTATAGCCGGACCGTGACCTCGGTGATGATGCCCAGTGTTCCCTCGGAACCGACGAACAGGCGTGTCAGGTCGTAGCCCGCCGACGACTTGCGAGCGCGCGTACCGGTCTTGATGACGCGGCCGTCGGCCAGCACCACGGTCAGGTCCAGTACATTTTCACGCATCGAGCCGTAGCGGACCGCGTTCGTGCCCGACGCACGCGTGGATGCCATGCCGCCCAGGCTGGCATCGGCGCCTGGATCAATCGGGAAGAACAGCCCCGTGTCGCGCAGGTGTTCGTTCAGCCCCTTGCGCGTCACGCCGGCCTGCACTGTCGCGGTCAGGTCCTCGGCGTGCACCGACACGATGGCATTCATTTCGGACAGGTCGATCGAGATGCCGCCTTCGATGGCCAGCAGTTGCCCCTCGATCGATGATCCCGCGCCGTAGGGAATCAACGGCGTGCCATGATGCGCGCAGAGCGTGACGATGTCGCTGACTTCCTTGGTGGAATGCGCGAACACCACGGCTTCGGGCGGCACCGGGTCGTACGGTGATTCGTCGCTACCGTGGTGTTCGCGGACGGCATCCGCCGTCGTGACGCGGGTGCCAAAACGCGTTTGCAACGCGTCGAGCAGCGCGGGTGAGAGGGGCGGGCGGCGCGGTACACCGCGCGCGGCATGTGCGGACGGTGCGGCGGAAGGCGAATGAAGGCCAGACGTCATGATGGGAGGCGTGTGCCGAAGCACCACAGAAAGGTCGTGGGATGACCTGAATTCTACGCTTTATTGCTGCATTATCACGCAGAGGGATAATGCGATGTACATGATCCGGTATGTGCCTTCCATTCTACAATGCCAGGTGTTTGCCACATGTCTGGCGGCGCGATAGCGGCGCAAGGGTGGGTGGCGCTGCCGTGTAATGAGGGAACGAAATGAAAAATCGACTGACGAAAATCGTGACGCGCACGGGGGATGCCGGGACGACCGGCCTTGGCGACGGGCGTAGGGTTGCCAAGACTTCCTTGCGGATTGCCGCGCTTGGCGATGTGGACGAGCTGAATGCGACGCTAGGCGTGCTATTGACGCATGCGTTGCCGGAGTCGATCCGCACGTGCTTGCTCGCGGCGCAGCACGATTTGTTCGATCTTGGCGGGGAACTCGCGATGCCGGGCATCAGCGTATTTCCCGAAAAAGCAGTGTTGGCCGTGGAGCAATGGATCGAGGACGGCAATGCCGATTTGCCGCCGTTGCGAGAATTCATCTTGCCGGGTGGGACCGCCGCCGCCGCCGCTGCGCACGTTGCAAGAACCGTCAGCCGGCGCGCGGAGCGTAGTCTGTGGTCGTTGGCTGACGATCCGGAGGACGGTGGTTCGCGCGTGGGCTGCCTGTATTTAAATCGGCTGTCCGATTGGCTTTTTGTTGTTGCGCGGCAGCTTAATCGCACCGAGGGGCACGACGAAGTCTATTGGCGTTCTCCACGCGAGCGGGGCGGGCGTTAGAAGGAACAAGGGAACGAATAACATCGGCAGGTAAGGTCATGGGCTACGCAATCGTATGCGCTGTCACGCAACATGCCGTAAATACCCGCATTCATGAAAGTGTTCGCTCTTCTTCAATCCGCGGTGCAGCGTGACGGGCGATGTCGCCGCCGCGTGCAAGTTGAGCACCCGCTTCGGCTTGACCTCACACATCGATGCGGCTGCCTGGTACGCCGCGATGACTAACTGCGAACAGAACGCACCCTCACTCGCCCATGCCGGATGTGAAACAAACGCGTCCGCCGCGTGTTTCTCAGTTTCGGCTCTTGCCATCGATCCATAATGAGAAGACCGGACGACTGAGGTCGCCGCCCCTTGTTTGCTATAGGGAACGTTACCCTCGGCGCCCCACGCCGCCGCGACTGTTGCAGCCGTATGTGCCATGTCGTGATTATCGATCATTCGGTAAACGCGATAAAAGCCTGCATCCAACCGCGCGTTTCGGATTCTCAGGACGTCCCCGCCTGACATTTCCGTGACGTCGTGTGCACCATCGGACAGTCGCGTCCAAAGTAGTGCATGGACTATTCTCGAGTTGCCGTGGCGAGTGCGCCAACGTGCTAGTTGCTGCGGTAACTGCGCGATATGGATCAACAAGTGCGCGGCGGTCGTCGTCTCCGGTTCATCGATATATAGCAGGATGTCGCCTCGCTGTAATTGGTCGACTGTGACGGTTGCTGGCGGATAGGCGCTAGGCATGATGATGCTCCCTCGTGGATAAATCGTTTTGCCGATCGAATCAAGGGAAGCGTAGTGGAGGCATGCGCTGAGTCTCGTCTTTTTGACGGCGCATGTTATAAAAATACCCTGGATGCCTGTTAAGCTTCAAAAGATCCGATTGGCATTATCGTAGGCAGATCCTGTGATGTAAGACAGGTGTCTGCGTCCGACATTTGTGAACTGCTTTTTTCAGCGCCAGCGTTGATCGATATTCGATTCGCGTAATCTCCGTCGAGATGGGAAAGAAATAGCGGGATGATTCCGTCCCTGCTTGCAATGCGTAAAGTCAGAAATTTGGAAGATATTGATAAATTATTTAGGAGAAGAAATAAAATGTGTCAAGACAGCACGCAATCCGAGCCTCACGCCGTCAAGTCGAAGAGGTATGACCGGGCGCGAGGCACCATTGGACGATGTTCACGGCACGCCGGCGGCGCACGAGATACTCGAGCGTATAGAGCGTAATCTGGAGACGCACCGCCCGATCGACTTTCAGAACAGCAGTCTGGATCGCGCCGTGTTGCCGGCGGACGACGTGGCTGAAGTCGTCCAGCACCAGTGGCTGAGTCCGATGCACACAATGGGGCTTCCTATCGCAGCGATTTATCACGATTTCTTCGGCGCGACGTTGCTTGATGCGTTTGACGCTATTGCGGCCCCGCATCGCCGTGTCATCGCCATGAGTCTTCAGAAATCACGGCAGGACTACGCGATGTTTTGTTTGTTTTTAGGCAGGAAAATGACGAGCGAGCAGACCGCGCGATGGCATCGTGAGAATCTTGACGCGCCGGCATCATGCACGGATTGGCCGACGGTGGTACAGGCGGAGGCGTTGAACCTTCCGTCCGCAATTTTACAAGCATGCATCGTCGTTGCGTCAGATCGGCGCGATTTCAGCGGACCGGCGCGATGGGGTGGTCGTGAACAAACGCAATGAATCACTCATGATGCGCGGCGGCAAGTACGTGACACCACTTTCGGACGATCCGTCACGAAACCACAATGTGTCCATCTTCCATAAACGGTGCGACTGCGTGCGCCGCGCGCTTAGGACGCTGCCCGTGCAGCCGTAAAAGCGAGGTCAGTTACCGCGGCTACGCAGGAGGCGTCGTTGCCGGACCGCGGCGGCCAGTGTCTCCAGTACGCCAACGCTGTCTTCCCAACCGATACAGGCATCGGTGATGCTCTGGCCGTATTGCAATGCATCCAGCGTGCAGCCAGGCGTCAGGTCCTGGCGGCCGGCGACCAGATGCGATTCGATCATCACGCCTACGATCCGCTGCTCGCCACCGGCAATCTGTGCACCGATATTGGCGCAGACCGGGATCTGGTTCTCGTGCTTCTTCTCGCTGTTTGCATGGCTCGCATCCACCATCAGGCGGGCGGCCAGACCGGCTTGGCCGATCTGATTGCATGCGGCATCGACACTTGCCGCATCGTAATTGGGTGTCTTGCCACCGCGCAGGATGACGTGGCAATCCTCGTTGCCGGAGGTCGAGACGATGGCCGAGTGACCACCCTTTGTCACGGAAAGGAAGTGGTGCGGTTGCGATGCCGATTTGATGGCATCCACGGCAATCTTCACATTGCCGTCCGTGCCGTTCTTGAAGCCGACCGGGCAGGACAGTCCCGATGCCAGTTCGCGGTGTACCTGCGACTCGGTCGTCCGTGCGCCGATCGCGCCCCATGACACCAGGTCGGCGATGTATTGCGGGCTGATCATGTCGAGGAATTCGGTGCCGGCCGGCACCCCTCGGCGATTGATCTCGACGAGTAAATCACGCGCGGTCCGCAAACCTTCGTTGATCTTGAAGCTGTTGTCGAGCCTCGGGTCGTTTATCAGGCCTTTCCAGCCAACCGTGGTGCGCGGCTTTTCGAAATACACGCGCATGATGACTTCGAGTTCACCGCTGAAGCGATCTCGTTGTGCACGCAGGCGATCCGCGTACTCCAGTGCGGCCTTCGTATCATGAATCGAGCAGGGACCGACGATGACGATCAGACGATCTTCCATGCCGTGCAGGATGCGATGCAGTGCGGCGCGGGTATGGAAGATCAGTTGCGACGAGACATCGTCGCACGGGAATTCACGCAGCAGGTGCGCGGGGGGCGTCAACTCTTTCATTTCGCGAATCCGGACGTCATCGGTATTGTGCAGGCCCATATCGGTCTCCTAATTGTCTGTTGGTCTGCGCTCGGCCAGTGTTCCCTTCACATCCCGCGGAGGCGTTCGAGGAGCACATCAACCGCTGGCCCGGCCCGGCGGTGGCGGAGATGCAGCAAAAAGCGGTACCGCAAAAATGGAATAAAAAAAAACCGCCAGACTGGGCGGCGGTTCGTTTCGGTGTGTTCAGTGCGTCAGCACCCCTCTCCGTCCGCCATGGGCTCGAGATAAAAATAAAACGCAAAATAAAGGCGGGCAGATTGAGACATTGTCGTCACTGGCGATACATGCACATTCAGAGATGCGGCGAAAGGGAAGCGCTTTACGCGTTTTCGCCGTCCCGCGGCAAGACGTCGCGGGCGCATCGATAAGGAAACTTTATACGCCCTGGTTACGCACAACGCAAGTAGAGGGGGTGATTTCGCGGATAAGAAGCATAAAGCGCCAAATTTCTGCGAATAATCCGCGTTGATTCGACGTTTTATGCGTGCCGCAGTCGTGGCGTTGTCTTATCGCATCGCCGCGATCAGGCCGTGCCGCCGACAGTCATCCGGTCGATCCGCAGCGTAGGCTGGCCCACCCCTACCGGCACGCTCTGGCCGTCCTTGCCGCAGACGCCTACGCCACGGTCCAGGGCCATGTCGTTGCCGATCATGCTGACGTACTTCAGCGATTCCGGACCGCTGCCGATCAGTGTCGCGCCTTTGACCGGATAGGTGATCTTGCCGTCTTCGATCATATAGGCCTCGGATGCGGAAAACACGAATTTACCGTTCGTGATGTCGACCTGGCCGCCGCCGAAGTTCACCGCATACAAGCCCTTCTTGACCGATGCAATGATTTCTTCGGGCGTCTTGTCGCCGTTCAGCATGTAGGTATTCGTCATGCGGGGCATCGGCAACGCCGAGTACGATTCGCGTCGCGCGTTGCCGGTCACCGGCATGCCCATCAGGCGGGCATTCAGCGAATCCTGAATATAGTCTTTCAGGATACCGTCCTCGATCAGCGTCGTACACTGCGTCGGATTGCCTTCGTCGTCAATATTCAGCGAGCCGCGGCGGTGTGGCAGCGTGCCGTCGTCGACGACCGTGACGCCTTTTGCCGCCACGCGTTCACCGATCTTGCCCGCGAATGCCGACGAGCCCTTGCGGTTGAAGTCACCCTCCAGGCCATGCCCCACGGCTTCATGCAGCAACACGCCCGGCCAGCCCGGGCCGAGCACCACACTCATATTGCCCGCGGGAGCCGGCTTGGCGTCGAGGTTGACCAGTGCCGCGCGCACCGCGTCGTCGACATAGCTTTCCAGCTTTTCGTCGTCGAAGTAGCGGTAGTCGAAGCGGCCGCCGCCGCCGCCGCTGCCTACTTCGCGGCGACCATTCTGTTCGGCGATGACCGTTACGGAAATACGAACCAGTGGGCGGATGTCGGCCGCCATCACGCCATCGCTGCGCGCGACCATGACGATGTCATACTCGCCGGCGAGTCCGGCCATCACTTGCGTGACGCGCGAGTCGCGTGCGCGGGCCATCTTCTCGATCCGTTCCAGCAATTGCACTTTGGCGGTCGCGTCAAGGGAGGCCAGTGGATCCTGCGGCAGGTAGAGATCGCGCCCGTAGACACCGTGCAGCGCGTTGGCGGGCACGATGCGCTTGCCGCCGTTGCCATTGCCAGGCACCTTGCGTTTGCCGCTGCCCTGGTTGAACGTGCCGATCGCACGCGTGGCCTCGGCCGCCTGCATCAGCGCTTGAGGGGAGAGGTCGTCTGAATAGGCGAACGCGGTACGGTCGCCTGCGATGGCGCGGACGCCGACACCTTGATCGATGCTGAACGAACCGGATTTGACGATGCCTTCCTCGAGGCTCCACGCTTCGGAGCGGGTCGTCTGGAAATACAGGTCCGCGTAATCGACCCGGGCCTTGAAAATCGAGCCGAGCGTGCGCAGTAACTGGGCTTCGTCAAGGCCATGCGGCGCCAGCAACGCTTGTTGCGCGATGCTCAGGGATCGGATAGCGGAATCGGTCGGATGCATGCAGAGTCCTCGTAAAAAGGATACGCGCGTAACGGCAAGATTTACCGTATCAATGCGCGGGGGCCGACTGCTGCGTGGCGACTGCGTCGGCCGTTGGGGCAATGTTACCGCGATTGCCGTCGGCACGCCGAACCTGTGGTTTATCCCACGTTCCCTGCACCAGATAGTGTCGCGTCAGGCTGCGGGAAATTGGCTCGGACAGCGCCAATTGCGCGACGAGCGTCCCCAGCCCGATGATCGGGTTCAGCACCGCGGCGGCAACGGATGCCGTCACGGCATTCAAGTGCGGCACGACGGTCACATGAAAATCCTGCGTCTCGTCGATGATGTTCGCGGTACCGGACATCGTGAACAGCGCCGGCGCCGTCGATAGCGTGGCGTCCTGCGTGCTGGCCACCCCTTTGCGAACGGTGGTGGTGCCGGAGAGGCGGTTGAAGGCCAGACCCTTGCCGAATACGCTCTTGAAATCGAGCTGCAGGAAGCGCACCAGGCCTTGCAGGCTCAGCAAGCCCAGTAGCCGTGCCGCGCCGGGGTTGACCTTCAGGAACTGGCCGCGATGCAAGTCGAGCTTGAGCTTCCCATCGAGTGTCCTGACATCCGGCGTGCCGGGATTGCCTTCCCAATTCAACGCGCCGTCGAGTGTGCCCTTGCCGCCCTTGACGGTGTCAGGCATGCCGAGCGCGGTCAGCAAGGCACCGCTGTCGTGCAAGTTCAGTTGGAAGTCCACGCCGGTGTGCGCAACGTCGCCTGACTTGTCAACGCGCCAGTCGCCGCTGGCGTGAAGCGTGGCGGCGGGGTGGCTGAGGGTCAGATCGTCGACCTGCCATAAGGTGTCATCGGCGGTCGCCACGTTGTGCGCCAATAGCGACAGCTTGCCGATGGGCCGGCCATCGAAACCGAATTGATCGGCTTTCAGGTCGATGGCGGGGAAGTGCGTCGCCGCCTGTGGTGCCGTGGCGAGCACCCGTGTGGTCCGCGCCGCTTGCTGTTGCGCCGCGGGCGTCGCGGTCCCGGTTTCGGTCGCGGCGTCGCCGGCGGGAATCAGCAATCTCGAAAAGCGTGCATGAACGGCGCTGCCGCCTTGCGGTTGCCAACTTGCTTCTCCTTTCACTTCACGCGCGTCGACGTTTGCGCGCCAGCCCTTATGGGATATGCGGCTGCCGTTGAGACGGACATCGTGCCAGTGGCGCGACAACAGATGCAGGTCATCGACGGCGATATCCACGTGATCAGGCAACCAGCCGTCGCCCGGGCGATTCGCATCCGATGATGAGGCATCGGCAGGGTCCGGTGTGAAGTCGCGCCTGGTCGTGGTCCTGCCGGACAGGTCGACCTCCGCGAGGACCGCCCGCCACGCGTCGGCATCGAATTGCGCGACGTGCAATTCCCCCAGCACGCCTTGTTCTGGAAGCGCCGGCAGGCCGCCGAGCCCGATCGCGCCAGCGACGATCGTACCTGATGTGCCTGCGTTGCCGCCCATACCCGTCATGGCGGACGGGGTCGTCGTGCTGGCCCGTCTCAGATAGGCCGCATAGACGGGGCCGGCCACGAGATCGATTCGCTGCAATGGTTCCGTACTGCCCCGGGCGCCAGTGCCGCCGAGCGTGCGCCAATCCATCGACACCGTCATCGGACTGTCCGGCGCCTTGTGCAGCGGTGCGGGCAAGTCGATGCCAAGCCCTGCCAGATCGGAGCGTAGCGTCATGCGGATGGGCTCGTGACCTGTGCGGCGCACCTGCACCTGATAGGGTGCCGTGCCCGAGAAATGGCGCAATAGCGAGGCATATCGTGGGTCGCTCGCCGTCGCCACGCGCTCGGGCGCGACGCGGCCTCGAATCTGGATATTCAAGCCGCCGTCGGCTGTCATCGTGCCGTCCGCACGCACGTCACCGCCGAGGAATCGCCCTTGCAGATTGCGGGAGACGGCGGTGTGATTCGTGAAATTCACCTCTCCGGTCAGGTTGTCGATCGGCGGCGCGGCGCCATAGATCACGCGATTACGCTCGAAGCGCACGGTCCCGGAGGCCTTGACCGGTTCCGGGCGAGCCAGTGTCGTGCCCGCGGCGCCATCGGTCGAGGCGGTCGCGTTCCCGGTCGTCTGCTTATCCGGTGGCGTCGCCGGCGCGGTTGCGGTCGTGCTACGTGGCGCGCCCGCGACAATGGCGGTGCTGGTGTTTGTCGCGCCTTCAATTTGCTGCCGCGAGACATCGATGCGCAGCGCCAGCGTGGCATTGCCTTGCGCTTTCGCCGGCGCGGCGAGCTGGTTGCTCCAATAGCCTAGCGGGCTATGCCCGACGAAGTCGACGAAATCGGACAACGGCCCGCGCACCCGGCCCTCGATATGCAAGTCACGCTTACGGTCGCCAAGGTCCGGGATGCGGCCCTGCATCGTATCGATGCGCACTTGCCGGTAGTGGCCGCTGTCCACATCGAATCCCAACTGACGACCATCGATGAAAAAGTGTCCGCCCAGTCCGTCGAACACCGGCCATTTTTCCGGCTCCCCGTTTGATAGTCGCACAGACGGGGGCGGCGAGATATCAGCCGAGGCATTTGCAAACGGTGCGCTGACCTTGAATGTGCTCGTGCCACCGGGCGGCGCGCCGTCGTCCGGTGAGTCGATCGCCGTGGTCGCCTGCGTTCTGCCTGCCTCCGACGGGGGCGTCGATGCGGCGCGCGACGTTGCAATGCGATAGGCGCCATGCGGATAGGGCAGGTCATTCAAACGGCCATGCGCTTCGATCGTGGCGCCGTGCGTGCTACCCGCTTTCAGCATGCGCGTCAGGTATTGCCGGACTGATGGGGTGATGGATGTCGGCAGGTAGCGTGGCACCATCGGCACGTTGGCGCGGTCCAGTTTTCCGTCGATATCGAGATAGCCGTCCTGTGCCGCATCGAGCAGCGCCCGGAAGCGTGCCTGCACCTGTCCCGCGGCATCGGTGTTCGACACGGTCAAATGATCGATATGGGCATCGATGCGCTTCGCATCCCCCTGAGGCACGATCCGCCATCTCGCCGCCCCGCTCAGGGTGTCGAACATGAGGGTTGGATCGTCGAACATGCCGCGAATCGTGACCGTGGCTTCCTTTGAATCAAGTGTGACCGTCCCGCCATCCTGATCCGCGTCGATCACGCCGCGTAGATTGGAGAAGCCGGGCTGTCCGATATGGGGATGCCCGGCCGCGTTCACACCGGGACGCGGTGGCATGGCGGCCAGCGTTACGCCGTCGAGCGTTGCATGCAGCTTGTAGCGGCGTAGCGGCACATCGCCTTGCACCCGCGCCGCCGATGCGGCGGCCGCGTCCTTCGGTGCCTCGCGCTCCCATTCCAACTGGTAGTTGGAGAGAACGCCGCTCGGATCGTAACGATCGATATTGCGTTTCAGGCGGCGTGGCAGCGGCAGCGTCCGTGAGAAATCCGCAAGCAGGCCGATGTCCAGCACGTCGCCGGACAAGGTGATCTTCTCGCCACGTCCAACGCGCGGCGTTCGATATTCGCCATCGAAGCGGGAGACATTCAACATGCGGCCCAGTGTCGTTCCGTCCGGTAGCGACGACTGATCGTCCAGCTCCAGCGCCAGGTTGCGTACGGATGCGCGATAGTCCCCGTCGTGCTGGCTCGCCGCGAATTGGCTGTCGACGGTGGGGATGCGCAAGGGCGGCAAGCCTTGTCGCAGTTGCAGCGCAAGCCCGCGGGCCGAAATCGCGCCGTGAACGCGCCCGACATCCCCGTGATCGAATTGCCACCAGCTTCGGATATCGGCATGGCCGGCACGGGCGCCGATCGTGTTATCCACATAGTCGTTCAATGCCGCCAGGTCCAACCGGGTGGCCCCCATATAGACTTCGCCGTGCCAGTTTCGTGGATTGCCGCGGCCGGCCCGGCCCGGCAACCACGCCCTGAAAGGCGCGCTCTGGAAACTGGCGCGGAGGTCTATCGGCATGGTGGCGCGTGGGGCACCGGTGCAAGGTGTCCGTGCGCAGCCCTCGGCGTCGACCACAAGGTTCCCCTGGAGTCCGGCGCGGTGATACCGCCCGCCGTTGATCAGGGCCAGGCGCGCATGCGTCAATTGGAGTGGCGGTGGCGGCGGCGCGCCATGTCCCGGACCCGCCTGGTCGACCCAGCTCAAGTCGAGGTCTTGCACCACGATCTCGCGCTGGCCGAGCAGCCAGCTCGGCAAGGCATACGGATTGCGCACGTCACCCTGACCGATCGCGATACCGGCAATCATGATTCGTCCGGTGCCGTCGCGAACCGCGTTCACCCGCGCGTGATCAATGACCAGTTGCGACAAGATGGGTTGCAGCCGCAGCAACGAGCGCCACGCGAGCGTCGCCTGTACCCGGTCGACATAGGCGTCGGCATCGGCGGTCGGGGCGGGGAGGGTGATGGTTGCCGGGACCATTGATGTCGACGCGGCCGCCGTGGCCGCGCCGGGCGTATCGCCGTTGCCGATGTGTAGATCCGTCACCGTGAACGACGGCTTGAACCCGCGCCACTGGGCCGAGATATGACCGATGCGTACGGGCGTATGCAATGCCGCGCTGGCTATCGCTTCCACCCTGGGACGAAAGCGGTCCACGTTCGGCATCACGACATAGCGTAGCGTCAATGCCACCGCGCCGAAGACAAAATAGATGATCAACGCGATGATCGTGACGACTGCCAGCACACGCTTCAGTACGCGCATCGAGTAATCGAAATATCGCGTGCGCCGGCCGCGCGCGTCGTCGCCTTGATCGTCACCGGGGCCATCGCCGCCGCCATGCCCCCCACTACCCATGCGGGGTTCGACACGCTCCAACAGGATGGGCGCATCGGTGCCGCTTGTCGTGACGGATGGATCATGCGCGGCGGCACTGACCACGTTTCCGGCACCTCCCCGATGTTCGCGGGCTTGCGATTGCGCTGACGACGGTGACGGGGCGACGGGTGCGCGGCGATCGAGCATACTGCGTGGAAGGACGGCTAGGTAAGTTTGGGGCGATGTCCCAATGTATCACAGTGATGCGACAGGCCCGAGACGGCGGGTGATGATGATACGAAGTGCCCCTCCTATTACCATGGCCCCGCGTTTTGGCATACGCTTCCGGTTCTATTCGCGTTTTGTGTGTTTGCTCCATGTCCAACGACTTTTCCGCGCTTCCCGCCACACCATCGCTTGCAGCGGTCGTGCCGCCTGGCCCGCTTTGGCACGGTCGGGCGGTACGATGCGCCGCGGCCTTTTCCGGTTTTGCCGCCAGGACCTTTGCCGCCTGGCCGGACGTGGCCGCGTATGTCGACGCAAATGTCGATCGGCCGGTGACGCGTGACGGCATCATGACGCGTTACAGTGCGCGCCGCGCCGACGCCGAGGCGGTCATACGCGCCGCGCATGGCTTGCAGGCGGACGCACCGCTCGACGATGATCAGCGCTACAACGCATTGTGTACCGCCCTGCGGCGTCTGCGGGCCGACATTTTCTGCACGGTGATGGCGCGTGATCTGGCGGGGCTGGCGGATCTCACCGAAGTCACCGATGCGATGAGTGACCTGGCCGAGGTGGCCATCGCGCAGGCACTGGATACGATCGAGCATGCGATGGTTCGACGCTTCGGCATGCCGCTCCGCGAATCCGACGGCGCGCCATTGGCGCTTGGCGTCGTCGGCATGGGTAAGCTGGGAGGGCGGGAATTGAACGTGTCGTCGGACATCGATTTGATTTTCGTCTACGAGGAGGCCGGCCAGACAGCGGGAGGCGAGCGTGCCGGCATCGACAACCATGACTTTTTCACGCGCATGGGCCGCAAGCTGATTGGCGCATTGTCCGAGCGCACGGCGGACGGCTATGTGTTTCGTGTGGATATGCGGCTGCGGCCCAACGGCGATTCCGGGCCGTTGGTATGCAGCATGGCGATGCTGGAGGCGTATTTCTTCGTGCAAGGGCGTGAATGGGAGCGCTACGCGTGGATCAAGGGCCGCCTGTTGCCTTGCGTCGATCAGATTGCCGCGCGTGAGGCGCAGGCGCGGCTCTCCGTGCAACTCGATCAATTGGTACGGCCGTTTGTATTCAGGCGTTACCTGGACTTCGGCGTCATCGACGCCATCCGCTCCCTGCACAAGCAGATCGGTGAGGAGGCGCGGCGGCGGGCGCTGCTGCGGCCCGACCTGTCCGATGACGTCAAGCTCGGCCGAGGGGGGATTCGTGAAATCGAATTCGGCGCGCAGGTGTTTCAACTGGTTCGAGGCGGTCAGGACCCGGCGTTGCGCGTACGACCCACGTTGCAGGTGCTGGCGATTGCGGTGCAGCGCGGTTTGATTGGTGAGGCGAATGTGACGCAGCTCCGCGACGCCTATGCGTTTCTGCGGCGCCTGGAGCATCGTCTGCAATATGCCGAGGATGCACAGACGCATGCCATGCCTGTGGATGCCGCGCGGCGCGCGGCCCTGGCAACGGCAATGGGCCATGTCGACGCCCGGGGGGAGGGTGACTATGCGGCGTTGCAAGCCACGCTGGCCGCGCACCGGGATGTGGTGGAGCGCGAGTTCGAGCAACTGTTCGCACCGCAGGACGCACTGGCGGCGGTGACGGTCAATGGATCGTCGGCGACGTCCGTGCCGCGCGCGACGGGGGAGGAGGTAGCTCTGGGGACGTTGCCGCCATCTCGCACCGCCGATGACGCCGCGAAGGCGTTGTGGCATGAAACGTCGGAGGAAGGGGCGTCCGATGGGCCGCAGGCGCGTGCGGTGTTGTGGCAGCATGCGGCGTGTCTTGGCCTTGTCGAGCCGGATCTTGATGCGGTGCGGGACCATGGCGTGGATACGGCGCGGCGTCCGGGCACCGCCGATGACGCGGCGCTCGATGATCTGATTGCACGGATGCGCGCGATGCATGTGGCGTCGCGCTATCAGCAATTGCCATCGGAAAGCCGTGAGCGCGTGGATGCATTGGTGCGGCGCGCGTTGGTGGAGATATCCGCCAACGCCTCGGCGGCATCGCGCGATGCGGCAGCGGCCGGCGAATCGGGACCCGCCGCGCGGCGTCTAGTGCTGGCGCGATGGCTCGATCTGTTGGAGCGCATCTGCGGGCGGCGGGCCTATCTCGCGCTGCTGACCGAGTTTCCCGTGGCGTTGCGTCGGGTGCTTGAGGTGCTGGCCGGTGCGCAGTGGGCGGCGACCTATCTGATCAAGCACCCCCAGCTACTGGACGAATTGCTTGATGACGAAGCGGTGCATGCACCGTTCGATTGGTCGGCGTTTGCACACGATCTGCGTGAAAAATTGCATGGCACGGCGAAGACCGGTCACGTCCGGGGCACGAAAGTCCATGCCGCGCCGGATGTCGAGCAGCAGATGGACCTCTTGCGGCACGCGCAGCATGCGGAAGTGTTCCGCATTCTGTTGCGTGATCTGTATGGTCTATTGAGCGTGGAGGCGGTCAGTGACCGCTTGTCGGAGCTGGCCGATACGGTGCTCGATGTGACGCTTGAAACCGTCTGGCGCGCGATCGCCGAGCGGCCGATGCTCGAAGGCGACCTGCCCCGGTTCGCCATCATTGCGTATGGCAAGTTGGGCGGTAAGGAGTTGGGCTATGGTTCCGATCTCGATTTGATCTTCCTCTACGACGATCAGCGCGAGGGCGACGATGTCGCCGAGCATTACACGCGGCTGGCGCGGCGTTTGATCAGCTGGCTGACCACTGCGACCGGCGCCGGGCAGCTCTACGATGTCGATCTCCGATTACGGCCGAACGGATCGTCGGGATTGCTGGTGACGCCGATCGATGGCTTTCGTCGCTATCAACAACGCGAGGCCGGCCAGGCAAATACCGCGTGGGTCTGGGAACATCAGGCGATTACGCGCGCGCGATACTGCGCGGGCGATCCGGCCATTGGCGCGACGTTTGAACAAATTCGCGAGGAGGTGCTGGCGACACCGCGTGACGCTCGGGCGTTGGCGGCCGAGATCGTCGCCATGCGGTCCCGCGTGCATGACGGGCATCCGAATCACAGCGGGTTGTTCGACCTGAAGCACGATCGCGGTGGCATGGTCGATATCGAATTTCTCGTCCAATACGGCGTGCTGCGCCATGCAGCGGCGCACTCGGCGTTGATTCGCAACAGCGGGAATCTGGCGCTGCTCGATGTGCTGGCGGGATTGGACTTCGCGCCGCTGGCGGATATTCAGGCGGTGCAGGCGGCCTACCGGCGCTATCGCATACTGCAGCATCGGGTGCGTCTGGACGGTGCGCTACATGCCAGGGTTGCCATGAGCCGGGTAGAAACCGAGCGTCACGCCGTCTGTCGACTCTGGGATCATGTGCTCGGAAACATCGCCGCCGCGGAAGGGCCCTCGGCATTGGGTGATCCGATGGCGAGGGGGTAGCGTCGCTATCGAATGAAGGCGCGCGGTCACGATTGAAGACGCCGGCGCGTGATCCGCCTTTCGGTGCGCGTCACTCGCCTTCGCCCGGCGTCACGCCGCCAGCATTTCCTTGGCGTGGCGACGAGTCGTCGGCGTGATGTCGATACCGCCGAGCATCCGCGCGATCTCTTCGACGCGCTCGGCGCCGTCGATCCGTGTGACTGCGCTGACGGTCTCGCTTTCCGTCTGCGCGCCGCCGTCCACCGGTTGCCCGGCCACGACATCGGCGCTGACATCCCGGACCTGTTTGGTCACGCGCAGATGACGATCGCCGCGCGCCGCCACCTGGGGCAGGTGGGTCACGCAAAGCACTTGCCGCATGCCGCCCAATTGATGCAGCAACCGGCCGACCACTTCGGCCACCGCGCCGCCAATGCCGGTATCCACTTCATCGAAAATCAGCGTGGGGGTCGGACTGGCCGCGCTGGCGATGACTGACAATGCCAGGCTGATCCGCGCCAGTTCGCCACCGGAGGCGACCCGCGCCAAGGGGCGTCGCGGCACACCCGGATGACCCGCCACCAGGAACTCGATCTGTTCGAGACCGTTCGGACCACCGACCACGTCGGGATGCTCCCCATCTCGCGTCGACTGGACGGGCGTCAACGCGACTTCAAAGCTGCCACCCACCATCGACAGTTCCTGCATGCCAGTGGTGACGCCTTCGGACAGGACGCCGGCCGCAGCCTTGCGGATCGTGGACAGCACGTGCGCCGCATCGCGGTACGCCACGGCGGCGTCTTGCTCCGCTTTTTCCAGCGCGGTGAAATCGGCTTCCGCGTCCAATGCCGCAAGCCGACCGCGGCGTTCGCCGAGCGCATCACCCAAGGCTTCGGGAGCGATGCGGAATTTTCGCGAGGCCGCATGCAGCGCGTTCATACGCTCATCCACTTGCTCCAGGCGCTGCGGATCGAGGTCAAGCCGCTGCGCATAATGCGTCAGCGAGTACGCCGCTTCCTGGAGTTGAATTTGCGCAGGTTCGAGCGCAAGTAAGACGTCGCGTAGATTTTCATCGATCTCGGCCAGTGCCTGAAGGCGGCTGGTGATGGCGGAGACCCGCCCAATCAACGCATCATCGGATTCCGATAGCGCGTCGATCGCCCCCTGCACGCCATCGATCAAACTGGCCGCGTGCGACAAGCGCTTATGTTCAACGCCGATCTCTTCCCATTCGCCCGCCTGCGGCGCCAGCGTTTCCAGTTCATTGACTTGCCAGGCCAATTGCTCTCGTTCGAGTTGGATCTGTTCGGCACGCTTGCGGGCATCATCGATACGCGCCCGCGCGGCGCGCCATGCCGCCCAGGCCGCGGCGGTGCGCGCGGCCGCCTGCGTCGCACCCGCATGCGTGTCGAACAGCAGACGTTGCGCATCTGGGCGCATCAATGCCTGGTGCGCGTGCTGACCATGGATGTCGACCAGCATTTCACCCAATTCGCGGAGCTGCCCAAGCGTCGCGGGCGTGCCGTTGATAAAGGCGCGCGATCGAGCGCCGGTCGCATCGATGACACGTCGAAGCATCACGGGCGGTGCATGCATCGCACTTGCCTGGTTCCCGGTCGCGCGGCTCGTTTTAGCCCCGCGCGATGACTTTGTCATGTCCTTGTCCCGTGCCGAGGATGCCGCTGTCGCGGCGAGAACCTCGGCCGCGTGGCCAGTGTCGTCGAGCGCGTGCTCATGCAGCCATTCGGCCACGTCCGGCGGCGCATCGAATACCGCGCTCAGGTCGGCTCGAACCGCGCCGTTCCGGACGATACTGCCGTCACCGCGCGCGCCGAGGATCAACGCCAGCGCATCGATCAGGATCGACTTGCCAGCGCCGGTCTCGCCGGAGAATACCGTGAAGCCGGCGTCGAACTCGATGTCAAGGCGGTCGACGATGACGAAATCGCGAATCGAAAGTTGTCGAAGCATGGTGGACGGCGTTTAGCTCTGCCGCGGATCGTTGGCCGGGTGGTCGTTCCAGTACAGCTTCTTGCGCAGCGTCGCAAAATAACTGTAACCCACCGGGTGAAGGAATGGCACCGTGTGTGATGAACGCCGGATCTCGATGATGTCGTCGAGTGCCAGCGCCGTGAATGATTGCATGTCGAAGTTGACGTTGACTTCCCGCCCACCAATGACCTGCACGCTGATCTCGGATTTGTCCGGCAGCACGATCGGTCGGTTCGACAGCGCCTGAGGGGCGATCGGCACCAACACGATGCCGCCGACCTGTGGATGCAGGATTGGCCCCTGGGACGCCAAGGCATAGGCGGTCGAACCCGTTGGCGTGGCCACGATCAATCCGTCTGATCGTTGCGAATACATGAATCTTCCGTCCACCACCACGCGCAGCTCTGCCATGCCTGAGAACCCGCTGCGGTTGACGACGACGTCATTGAACGCCAGTGCGTCGTAGATCTGCTTGCCGTCGCGCATGATCCGCGCTTCCAGCAGCGTGCGTTCCTCGCGCTCGTAGTGGCCCGCCAACAGGTCCGGCACGACCCGGTTCATGTCGACGATGGGGATATCCGTGATGAAGCCGAGCCGCCCGTGGTTGATGCCGATCAGCGGCGTGCCGAACGGTGCCAGTTCGCGGCCAACGCCGAGCATCGTGCCGTCGCCACCGACGACGACGGCCACATCGGCGCGCGAGCCTATCTCGGCGGTGGTCGCGACGGCCGGCCTATGGCGCAGGGAACCGAGCTGGGACGTCAGGTCTATCTCGCTGGCCGTGGCGGCCTCGAAGATCAACGTGAAGCCGCGGGCTTCGATGGCGCGGGCCAGTGTCAGCAGCGGCTCGCCGATATTGGGCGTATTAGGCCTGCCGATCAGCGCGACGGTCTTGAAAGAGGTACGGGTTTCCATTTGCGCATTACACCACAGGCGACGGGGGAAACTCTACCGCTTCAGCCCGATTGCGTCCTAATGGCGGATGCGTGTGACCAGCCGCTGCGTCGGAACCCTGCGTCTATGGATGGGCCGACGCGAGGTGCATCGTGCCCCGGCAATGCAGACGAGGCAGCGGGTTCTCGCAGCGCAGTGGCGGAATTGCCGCCATGCGATTGTAAACAATGCCTTGAACGGCCTGCCCGGGGCGGATTGCGCTAGAATTCCTGAATGCTAGACCCGCGCGCCCAAACTCTGCTGACGACCCTGATCGAACGGTATATCGCCGAAGGTCAGCCTGTCGGCTCGCGCACGCTTTCGAAGTTTTCCGGACTTGCCCTGAGTCCGGCGACCATCCGCAACGTGATGTCCGACCTTGAGGAGCTGGGCCTGGTGACGAGCCCTCATACGTCTGCGGGGCGTATTCCCACCCCGCGTGGCTATCGGCTCTTCGTCGACACGATGCTGACATCCAAGCCTCTTACCGCTGATGGCGAGGTGGCTGATTTTGCGAAACGGGTTGCCGCGCAGCTTCAGCACGGCCAGCCGCAGAAGGTGGTTGCGGCGGCGGCGGGCGTGTTGTCGAACCTGTCTCAGTTTGCCGGTGTTGTCCTCACGCCACGCCGGAGTCAGACCTTCCGCCAGATTGAGTTCATGCGCTTGTCCGACAAGCGCATCCTGCTTGTCATCGTGACCCCGGAAGGGGATATCCAGAATCGGATCATGGCGACGCAGCGTGAATACAGTCCGTCGCAACTGATCGAAGCGTCGAATTACATCAACGCACACTTCGCGGGCCAGTCATTTGACGAGGTCCGGCGACGTTTGCGCGGGGAGATCGACGCCGTCCGGGCCGATATGACGCACCTGATGCAGGAGGCGGTGGAAGCGGGCAGTGAGGAAGCGTCGGACGATGGCGACAATCTGCTGATTTCCGGCGAACGCAATCTGCTGGAAGTCACTGATCTGTCGTCCAGCATGGAGCGGATGCGTCGCTTGTTCGACCTGTTCGACCAGAAGACCAGTCTGCTCCAATTGCTGGATGTGTCGAGCCACGCGCAAGGGGTGCAAATCTATATCGGTGGCGAGTCGAATCTGGTCCCCATCGAGGAGATGAGCGTCGTGACGGCACCATACGAAGTGGATGGCAAGATCGTCGGCACCCTTGGCGTCATCGGCCCGACACGGATGGCTTATGACCGTGTCATTCCCATTGTGGACATCACCGCGCGGTTGTTATCGAACGCGCTCAGTCAGCACTGACGGCGCGACAGTGGTCTGCACGCTGCCGCCCACCGTCGCGCTCGGGGTACACTGGTAGTACATCTGCCTTTGTGTCTCTCCATGAATTCACCGATCAGTCCATCCGACGCAACGATGCCATCCGGGCCAATCCTGTCGACGGCATCCGCCGTGCCGATGTCGCCAAATGCACCCGATCTCTTGGTCGATCCTGCGTCGCCCCTTGAAATGACGCCAGGACGATCTCTGGCGAGCGCGCCTCCCGTCGAGGCGGTCGGTTCCTCGGGCACGGCGGTATTACTGATCAATCTCGGCACGCCGGATGCGCCGGAAGCGGGTGCGGTCGGCCGTTACCTGAAGCAGTTCCTGTCCGATCCCCGCGTTGTCGAGATTCCAGCGTTATTATGGCAGCCGTTATTGCGAGGGGTCATCGTCCCGTTGCGATCACGCGCTTCCGCGAAGAAATACGCTTCGGTCTGGATGGACGAGGGCTCGCCGCTACGGGTCTATACGGAACGCCAGACCGCGGCGCTGCGAAGCCGTGTCGCGGAACTCGGGATGAACGTGCGGGTCGAATACGCGATGCGATACGGCACACCTGATATCGCGGCACGCATCGACGCATTGCAGGCCGCGGGTACGCAGCGCATTCTATTGATGCCGATGTACCCACAGTACTCCGCATCCACGACGGCCACCGCTTTCGATGCCGCCTATGATCATTTACGCGGATTGCGCGACCAACCGGCATTGCGTGCGGTCAAGTCTTACCCGACCGATCCCAACTATATCGCGGCGCTTGCCGAGCAGGTCGCGCGCTTCTGGCGGGAACACGGTGCGCCGGATTTTTCCGCGGGCGACAAGTTGCTGCTCAGTTTTCACGGCGTCCCCAAACGGACGATTACATTGGGCGATCCCTACCAGGCCGAATGCCTCGCCACTGGCGCGCGGTTGGCCGACGTATTGGGGTTGGACGCCGATAGATGCCGCGTGACCTTTCAATCACGGTTCGGCAAGGCGGAGTGGTTGCAACCTTACACGGAGCCCACCGCGATTGCACTGGCCCAGTCCGGCACGCGCCGGATCGATGTTTTCACCCCCGGTTTTACCGCCGATTGCCTGGAGACGATCGAGGAAATCGGTCTTGAAGTGCGCGACGCGTTCCTGCACGCTGGCGGAGAGAGATTTCGCAGGATTCCTTGCCTGAACGATGCGCCGGCCTGGATCGCCGGACTCGCGACATTGTGCGCCGACAACCTCGGCGGTTGGCCGGGAGGGGCGCCGCAGTGAGTCGCGGACAATCGGGCCGCCGTGCAACCACGGTGGAGACGCTCGATAGGGACCGCCATTCGTCAAACGGGGATGCACCTGGTCAAAAAGCGCGCGTTGACAAATGGCTATGGGCGGCGCGGTTCTTCAAGACGCGATCGTTGGCGCAGCAGGCCGTTCAAAAGGGGCGAATTCTGATTGGCGACGATGCCGTCAAGCCGTCGCGCGACGTGCGCATCGGAGACGTGATCACGATCGATCTGGAAGCGGGACGGTGGACTGTCGTAGTGCGGACTATCAGCGAAGTGAGGGGGCCGGCGCCCGTTGCACGGCTACTTTATGAAGAAACCGTGGCCAGCGCGCAAGCGCGTGAGGCCGAACGTACCCGACGTCACCTGTTCCGGGAGCCCGCCGCCGGGTGGCATGGCCGGCCCACGAAGCGCGACCGGCGCGTCATTGCGCAAGCAGGGAGCCCAGGTCACGATCCTTCGTATGGCTCGCCTGATGGCTGGCCGGATAAGGATTGAGCCAATCGCGGGTCAGCGCCTTCGCGGTGCCGTACTCCGATGTCCGTGCACTGACTGCGCCTGACAAGCAAATGGTGGTGGTTCCAGCGATCAGCACGGACAGGATAAAGACGATTGCGAACGTCAATTTCATTTATTCACCTCTTTTTTTACGCGCTGATTCCGGAAGGTCAAGCCCCTTAGCACGGCTTGATTTTAATGCGGCCGCCGTCGCCGTGTCATGGCCCTAAGTCCCTGTTCTGGGTAAAGAATGTAACGAGCTGTTGCCGTTGGCATGGCAAGCGTGCGCGGTGAGCGCGCGATGTGCTCCACCCTGCTGTGACAAACCCTGGTCCTGGCGTTCCCTCCCTGTGTCTAGCCGCGCGTGGCGGCGAGCGGTGTTGTGTCGCGCGGGACAAGTGCCTTCACGGGCACAAATTTCTGAGATCTGGGCTTGAAAACAACGAAATCGTCTCCAAGTCGGGAACAGAGGGCCGTGCGCCGGATCAATCACACAGACTCAGACGGGAAACGAGCATGCAAGACAATCCAGCGAACCGCGATCAGCAGACGACGGACAATGCCGCGGCGGACGTGGTGAATCAGCAGGCAGCGCAGGCGGACGCAGCAGCGTCGGTGTCGAGCGACCAATTGGAAAGTAGCGGTCACGAAGTCGAAGCGGCATTGGCCGAAGCGCAGGCGCAGATCGCCGCGTTGAAGGAGGAATTCCTTCGGGCGAAGGCGGAAACGGAGAATGTCCGCCGCCGCGGCCAGGAAGAAAAGGAAAAGGCGCATAAGTTCGCGATCGAAAGTTTCGCGGAGCACTTGCTACCGGTGGTGGACAGCCTGGAGGCCGGTCTCGGGGCGGACGCATCCAACGCCGAGAAGCTGCGCGAAGGAATGGACCTGACGCTGAAGCAATTGCTGGCGGCATTGGAAAAGGGTCGGATCAAGGTGGTGGCGCCGGAAGCGAATGACAAGTTCGATCCGCATTTCCATCAGGCCATCTCGATGGTACCGGCCGACCAAGAGCCGAATACAGTCGTCACGGTCCTGCAAAAGGGCTATGTGATTGCGGAGCGTGTCCTGCGCCCGGCCTTGGTGATGGTGGCGGCACCGAAGTGACGCCGGGTTCTCATGGGCCTGCCGCTGGCGCGAAACCCTATTGCGGCCGCATATTGCGCGGCCCCGGATGGTCTGTGGATCGGCGTGGCATGGGATGTGGGAAGGAATGCAGCATTTTCGCGGTCAGGCTCTTGAAATCGGCGTGACCGGACCTATTTTTCGAACATATTTGATTTGTTGCGCGGAGCCGGGCTCCGCCTGACGGCTGACACAGCCAGGAGAAAGAACAAGATGGGCAAGATCATCGGCATTGACCTCGGAACGACAAATTCCTGCGTTGCGGTAATGGAAAGCAAACAGGCCAAGGTCATCGAGAACGCGGAAGGCGCGCGGACCACACCTTCGATCATCGGTTACCTGAAGGACGGCGAAATCGTCGTCGGCGCACCGGCAAAGCGCCAGGCCGTGACGAACCCGCGCGATACCCTGTACGCGGTCAAGCGTCTGATTGGTCGCAAGTACAGTGAAAAGGAAGTGCAGAAGGACATTGACCTGATGCCCTACAAGATCGTGTCGGCCGACAATGGCGACGCGTGGGTCGAGGCGCACGGCGAAAAGCTGGCGCCGCAGCAGGTGTCCGCTGAAATCCTGCGCAAGATGAAGAAGACTGCCGAGGACTACCTGGGCGAGCCGGTGACGGAGGCCGTGATCACCGTGCCGGCGTACTTTAACGACAGCCAGCGTCAGGCCACGAAGGACGCGGGACGCATCGCCGGCCTGGACGTCAAGCGCATCATCAACGAGCCGACCGCGGCGGCGCTGGCGTTCGGCCTGGACAAGAGCGAAAAGGGTGATCGCAAGGTCGCCGTGTACGACTTGGGTGGCGGGACGTTCGACGTATCGATCATCGAGATTGCCGACGTCGACGGTGAAAAGCAGTTCGAGGTGCTGTCGACGAACGGTGATACGTTCCTTGGCGGTGAAGACTTCGACCAGCGCATCATCGACTACATCATCAGCGAGTTCAAGAAGGAGCAAGGCGTTGACCTGAGCAAGGACGTTCTGGCCCTGCAACGGCTGAAGGAAGCGGCGGAGAAGGCCAAGGTCGAGTTGTCGAGCGCGCAGCAAACGGACGTGAACCTGCCGTACATCACGGCGGACGCCAGCGGCCCGAAGCACTTGAATCTGCGAATCACCCGCTCGAAGTTGGAAGCACTTGTCGAGGACCTGATCGAGCGCAGCATGGAACCGTGCCGTATCGCGATCAAGGATGCGGGCATCAAGGTCAGCGACATCGATGACGTGATCCTGGTCGGCGGTCAGACACGCATGCCGAAGGTGCAGGAAAAGGTGAAGGAAATCTTCGGCAAGGAACCGCGCCGTGACGTGAACCCGGATGAGGCGGTGGCCGTGGGTGCGGCGATCCAGGGCGAGGTGCTGGGCGGTGGCCGTAGTGACGTGTTGCTGCTGGACGTGACGCCGCTGTCGTTGGGGATCGAAACGCTGGGCGGCGTGATGACGAAGATGATCACGAAGAACACGACCATCCCGACGAAGTTCTCCCAGGTGTACTCGACCGCCGACGACAACCAGCCGGCCGTGACCATCAAGGTCTACCAGGGCGAGCGTGAATTGGCGTCCGGCAACAAGCTGCTGGGTGAATTCAACCTGGAAGGAATCGCGCCGGCCGCGCGTGGTACGCCGCAGATCGAGGTGACGTTCGATATCGATGCGAACGGTATCCTGCACGTCTCCGCGAAGGACAAGGCGACGGGCAAGGAAAACAAGATCACGATCAAGGCGAATTCGGGTCTTTCAGACGAAGAAATCGAGCGTATGGTCAAGGACGCCGAAGCAAACGCCGAGGAAGACAAGAAGCTGCGTGAATTGATCGATACCCGTAACCAGGGTGAAGCGCTGGTTCACAGCACGCAGAAGGCCTTGACCGACGGCGACAAGGTGGATGCCGAAACGAAGGGCAAGATCGAAGCAGCCATCAAGGATCTCGAGGAAGCACTGAAGGGCAACGACAAGGCCGCGATCGACGAGAAGGTAACGGCATTGGCAACCGCTTCGCAGCAACTCGATGAGAAGATGTACGCCGATGCGGCGGCGGCGGGCGCAGCAGGTGGGCCGGCAGGTGCCGGCGCGGCAGGCGCGGCGGCGGGTGCGGCGTCTGGCGGCAAGGCTGAAGACGACGTCGTCGACGCCGACTTCAAGGAAGTCAAGAAGGACTAGGCGTCACCTGCAACAGGTAGTCTGCCGTATCGTGGCGGACGGCGTCGGAGCCTGGCTCCGGCGGCCGCCCGCCATCGGTTTTTTCCGCTGCTGCCTGACTGGATAACGCGTCGCGCGGCGCGCAGGGATAGGCTGACCGTCAAGAGGCGACACAAGGTACGACGATGTCAAAACGTGATTTTTACGAAATTCTGGGTGTGGCGAAGAACGCCAGCGACGAAGAGCTGAAAAAAGCTTATCGGAAGCTGGCCATGAAGTATCACCCAGACCGGAACCCGGATAACAAGGATGCGGAAGAGCGTTTCAAGGAGGCGAAACAAGCCTATGAAATGCTGTCCGACCCTCAGAAACGCGCAGCGTATGACCAGTACGGTCATGCCGGCGTGGACCCGAACATGGGTGGTGGCGCCGGTGCGCAGGGCTTTGGCGGCTTTGCCGACGCGTTCGGTGATATCTTCGGCGATATCTTCGGCCAGCAGGCCGGAGGGGGGGGGGGCCGTACGGGACCGCAGGTGTACCGCGGTGCCGATCTGCGTTACAGCATGGAAATCACGCTGGAGCAGGCGGCGCACGGCTATGACACACAGATCCGCGTGCCGGGCTGGACCGAATGCGATGTCTGTCACGGCCATGGCGCCAAGCCGGGCACAAAGGCGCAAACTTGTCCCACGTGCGGTGGCCAAGGCCAGGTTCGGATGTCACAGGGCTTTTTCAGTGTTCAGCAGACCTGTCCGAAGTGTCATGGGACGGGCAGCTATATTCCGGACCCCTGCACGAAGTGCCATGGCGTAGGCAAGGTCAAGGAAACGAAGACCCTCGAGGTCAAGATTCCGGCTGGTATAGACGAAGGCATGCGCATACGGTCGGCGGGCAACGGCGAACCTGGCGTCAATGGCGGGCCGGCCGGTGACCTGTATATCGAGATCCATATCAAGGCGCACACGGTTTTCGAGCGCGATGGCGACGATCTGCATTGCCAGATGCCGATTTCGTTTACCACGGCGGCCCTGGGTGGCGATATCGAAGTGCCCACGCTGAATGGTCGGGTGACGTTCCCGGTCCCCGAAGGCACGCAGTCTGGCAAGACGTTCCGCTTGCGGGCCAAGGGTATCAAGGGTCTGCGGTCCAGCATTGCCGGTGATCTCTACGTGCACGTGGGTGTGGAGACGCCGATCAAGTTGACTGACGAGCAGCGTGCCTTGCTGCAGCAATTCGAAGCGGCCCTGGCCGAAGGCGGCTCGCGGCATAACCCGCAAAGCAAGAGCTGGTTCGACAAGGTCAAGAGCTTCTTCGAGTAAGTCGCGGTGGATGCGGTGCGGACGCCACTTCGGGGGGAACCGTTTGCCTTGCTGGACGACGCCCGGCCCATGCCCACCGGACAACATGCCGCTCGGCCTTCGGTCGCGGCTGGACAGCGCGGTGGCGGCGCCCCGGCGACAGCGACCAGCCGGCTTTATACCGACTATCGACACACGCGTCACTGCACCCATCCCGCGACATTCGAGCAGACATGGCAGCAGGTTGAAGTCGATCTCGCCGCTGGATTGCATGCGGTCATCCTTGCCGACTACGAGTGGGGCGCCGCGCTGGCGTCGTCCGGCAGTATTCCCTTGGCTGGCGGCGCGTTTCGTGTCCTCTGCTTCGCGCACTGTTCGCGTCTGACGCAGGCGCAGACCGATGCATGGCTAAGCCAAGTCAACGCTGAACTCGCAGATGGCGACTTTGATGCGCCTGTACTACCGGATGCGATGCCTCGTTCCACCGCGGCATGCGTACCGTGCGCTGTATCTCCCGCCGCTGTTACGTTGCGTTCTCCCGATTCCCCTCGCGCTTCGCCGCGCCCCAGCGGCATTGCGGACCTGTCCGCAAGCGTCACCCGTGCGGCCTTCGATGCCGCAATCGACACCATTCATCAGGCGCTGCGTGCTGGAGACAGTTATCAGGTCAACTACACGTTCCGGTTGGCATTCGGTGTCTATGGCGATCCCGTTGCGCTGTATTGCCAATTGCGTCAACGGCAGCCAGTGGCATTCGGCGCATTGATCCGCACCCCTGCAAGCTGGGTGCTGTCTGTTTCTCCCGAGCTGTTCGTCCGCCATGACGATGGCGTGCTGTCGGCCAAGCCGATGAAAGGTACGGCCGCGCGCATACCGCACGATCCGGAGGCGGATCAAGCGGTGGCGCGTGCGCTGCAGGCTGACGAGAAAAATCGCGCCGAGAACGTCATGATCGTCGACTTGCTGCGCAACGATCTCGGACGTATCGCGTCCGTAGGCAGCGTGCGGGTGGATCGCTTGTTTGACGTCGACGCCTGGCCATCCGTATGGCAAATGACGTCAACGGTGCGTGCCGAACTGGCGCCTGGCAAGCGCTTCCCCGATGTGTTGCGGGCGTTGTTCCCGTGCGGCTCGATTACGGGTGCGCCCAAACATGCCGCGATGGCCCTGATTCAGCAGATTGAGACAACGCCGCGCGGACTTTACACCGGTGCCATCGGCTGGATCGATCCACCGTCCGGGCCGCCAGTGAATCTCGCGGATGCAGCGAAGCACCGATGTGGTGATTTCTGTCTTTCGGTGGCGATTCGCACCATCACCATCGATGACCCACAAACGGGTGACCGAGGCGCGAATGACGGCCTGTTGCCGGCCCGCGCCGGAATTGGCGCGGGAATCGTGCTGGACAGCCTTGCTGCCGACGAATATGCCGAATGCTGGCTGAAGGCGCGTTTTCTCACCGGTGCGGATCCGGGATTTGCGTTATTCGAAACCATGGCGTTGACCGTGGCGACTGACCTTGCCAAGACCGTCTCGCTTTTGCCTGGAAGGGACACCAACGCACGACCGGTAGCGGCACGCGTTGCGGCGCTGACTTGCGCCATGCCGTTTCTGCCGCGCCATCTCGCCCGACTGGAAAAGGCCGCGGAACGACTGGGGTTCGATTGGTCGATCGATCGGGTATTGGCGTCGATTGAGACGCAACTCAAAGCGGTCTTGGCGGTTGCGTCATCCGCACCGTCGCATACGGTATCCGCATCCGCATCCGCGCCAACACCCACGAGCACGTCCATGTCATTGGACCGCTTCGTGCCAGAGGAGACATTCGCGCCGACGCATCGTGTCCGACTCGCCTTGTCTAAGGACGGTACGCCGGTTTGCACGATCGCGCCGCTGGCGCCGTTGGGCGCGGAACCCGTCGGCTTGCTTCTGGCAGTCGACCATGGTCATGCACCGGTTCGCGCCGATGATTTTCTGTTGCGTTTCAAAACCACCGCACGCGGGCATTACGACACGGCATGGCAGGCCGCGGTGACGCAAGGCGCGTTCGATATGTTGTTCGAGAATACCTCGGGTGAGTTGACCGAGGGCGGCCGCAGCACCGTGTATGTGAAATTGGACGGCCACTGGTACACACCGCCCGTGCATTGCGGGCTACTGCCGGGCGTCTTTCGTGGCGCTATCCTTGACGGCGTTGTGCCGGGGGTGCCGCTCGTCCGCGAGCGGGTCCTCCGACGCGACGACCTGGCCCGCGCGGAAGGCTATGCATTATCGAACGGTCTGCGCGGCTGGATAACCGCATCCATCCAGCGTTGATGGCCGATGTGCGACGGCGCATGTCGTGGCGCGACGCGATCCAAGGCGGAACGATATTGCCCGGAAGGTCGGCCAATGGGTGCGGTGATCGGATTGATCTCCTCCGATCACCGCACCGGCGTATCAGAATGTATGTTCCTCAGCCGGAAACTGTATGTCCTTGACGGCTTGCACATACGCCGCAACGCCCGCTGCGATCGACGGTTCACCGGAGACGAAATCACGAACGAAACGCGGACGCTTGCCGGGAAACACGCCGAGCAAGTCATGCAGCACCAGCACCTGGCCGGAGCAATCGGGACCGGCGCCAATACCGATCGTCGGCACGGCGAGCGCATCGGTCAGTTCCGCTGCCAATACCGCCGGCACGCCTTCGATGACGATCAATTGCGCGCCGGCATCTTGCAAGGCCTGGGCGTCGTCCTTCATCGTCTGCGCCCCTTCGATCGTGCGGCCCTGGATCTTGAATCCCCCCATGGTATGTACCGATTGCGGCATCAGGCCGATATGCGCGCAGACCGGCACTGACCGCTCCACCAGAAAGCGCACCGTGTCGGCGAGCCACGCGCCGCCTTCCAACTTGACCATCTGCGCCCCTGCTCGCAACAGCGTTACCGACGATGCAAAGGCATCGGCGGGTGTGCCGTAGGTGCCGAAGGGCAGGTCGGCGATGATCAACGGCCGCGAGGCGCCACGGGCGACGCAGCGGGTGTGATAGGCGATGTCGTCGAGCGTCACAGGCAACGTGGTGGCATGTCCCTGCAGGACGTTGCCTAGCGAGTCACCAATGAGCAACACATCCACGCCCGCCTGTTCTAGCAGCGCCGCGAAGCTGGCGTCGTAACACGTCAGCATGGCGATCTTTTCGCCGGCGTCCCGCATGGCCTGCAGCGCGGGCACCGTGATGGCGCGGCGTTCGGTGGACTGTAGGTAACTCATAAGGACCCTTTGACAAAAAATTCGCGTGGCCCGCGCATCCGGTGGATATGGTCGAGCAGCAAGGCGAGATCGGCTTCATCCTCGGCGGGAGCCATGTTCTCGGCGTTGACCGTCAACAACGGTGCGGCCTCGTAGTGATAGAAAAACTGGTTATAAGCGTCACACAGAGCGCGCAAATAGGCATCCGACATCTGCAGTTCAACGCCACTGCCGCGTTTCTGGATTCGCGCGAATAAGGCTTCGGGGCTCGCCTGCAGGTAGATCACCAGATCCGGCACCGGCGATGGGTTCGGCAATTGCGCGGCCAGTCGCTGGTAAAGGGCAAATTCTTCCGGATCGAGATTGAGTTCCGCATACAACGCGTCTTTTTCCGGCAGGAAATCGCTGATTACCGGCCCCAGTCCCGCCAGGGTGCCACTGGCCGTACCTATGATCGATCCTGACGTTCCCAGCGCGGCGGCGCTGGACGTCATACCCTGCCCACCGCCGGGTCCCACACCCACCGCCGCGTGCTTCAAACCGGCAGCCAAACGGCGTCGCTCCAACAAGAAGTGCTGTTGTACAGCCAACGCATGCCGTGCCGGGTCACGATAGAAGCGTTCCAGGAACGGATTGGCATGCGGCTGTTCGAACACCGGTGTCATCGCCCATTTTTCGGCAAGCACCTTTGCGAGTGCGCTTTTGCCTACTCCCACCGGACCCTCGATCACCACATAGCCATAGCGGGGCCGCCCTTCGGCGTCTACCGGCCATTCTGGTGCCGTGACCGGCCGCGACGGCGCGGTGATCGGCAGGTCGGCAATACTGTTGACGCCGATGATCGTGTCCGGTGGCAGGGCGTCCGGCTCGAGGCTTGAATGCGCGCCTATGGGCTCACCGGCCGCGCTATCGGCACCGCTGGCGGAATAGGATGACAGTGGCGCTGGTGCAAATCGAGATCGGTTCATCGGCGACGAAAAGAGGGTGGAAGGGTGACCGTCAGGCAACGGGGTCGGGCACCGGGTAAATGGGTTGCGGACAGGCGATCATGTGATCGAGCGGCGCACCTTAGACAGGGTCGGGCGGCGAACACAGCGAGGCGGACGGTATCCTGCACTGGCACGTCGCGACGATGTCGATGCGTTGGTCGCTCACCGCCGCGAGGAAGTCCGCCGCGCGCCCCTTGCCAGGCACGACGACATCGCCGTCGAGTTCCAATAAAGGCTGCAGCGCGAACGCCCGCTCCGTCAATCGTGGGTGCGGAATTGCCAGGTCCGGCTCGTCCAGGCATACGTCGCCGTACAGCAGGATATCGACGTCCAGCGTCCGTGGGGCGTTGTGATAGGGCCGTTCACGACCGAATTCGTGCTCGATGCCCTGGCACAATTCGAGCAAGAAGCGGGGCGGCAACAAGGTGCCTATCGCCACGACAAGATTCAGGTAATCGCCCCCGCTTGCATCGATCGGGGCGGAGCGATAGAGGCTCGACTTGCCGAGCACGATGATGCCCGGCCGTTGCGCCAGCGCAATGACCGCGTCTTTCAGCGACTGTCTCGCGTCGCCGAGATTGGCACCCAGTCCCAGATAGGCAACTGTCATAGCGTAAGACCGTTACAAAGTGCGTGTTACACCGTTGGGGTCGGGACATCGGCACTACCATCACCTTCCTGGCCGCCGTCCTGCCTGCCCTGCCCACCGCGTCGCCGCCGACGTCGCGGTCGAGCACGGGAACCGGCTTCACGCGGGCCGTTGTTCAGCAACGCCTCGCGTGCCTCGAAGTCGCCTGTAATGAAATCGGTCCACCATTGACCCAATGCAGCCTCGATCTCTTCCGATTCACACCGCAACAAGAAGAAATCATACGCCGCTCTGAATTTCGGGTGTTCAAGCAGTTTCAAGGCACTACGGCCGGCGCGCTTTTCCAGGCGCGGCTGCATCCCCCAGATTTCCTTCATATCGGTGACGAACCGCCGCTGGATCGCCAGCTTGCCGGTCTGCGCATTCATCACGTCGTCCATGGCGCGATGCAAGGCCGGGATGGGCAGTTCGCCCGCGGTTGTGTACTGTTTCCAACTGCGCAGCGTTTCATGCCATAGCAACGCCGCGAACAGGAAGCCCGGTGACACTGGTTTGCCCGCGCGGATGCGCTGGTCCGTGTTGGTCAAGGACAACGTGATGAATTTCTCGCTGACCGGCTCGGACAGTGCCGACTCCAGCATCGGCAACAGATGCTGGTTCAAACCTTCGGCGCGCAACTTCGTCAGGCATGCCAGAGCGTGACCGGACAGCAGCAGCTTCAGCATTTCATCGAAAATGCGCGCGGCCGGCACGTTGTTCAACAAATCCGCCATGGCCGCGATCGGCGCCCGCGTGGCGGGCTCGATATCGAAACCGAGCTTTGCCGCGAACCGCACCACGCGCAACATCCGCACCGGGTCCTCGCGATAGCGCGTCTCCGGGTCGCCGATCATTCGCAGCGTGCGCGCGCGCATATCGTCGATGCCGGCGTGGTAGTCGAGCACCGTCCGGCTCGACGGGTCGTAGTACATCGCGTTGATCGTGAAGTCCCGACGGCGTGCGTCTTCATGCTGCTCGCCCCAGACGTTGTCGCGCACCACGCGACCACTGGCATCCACGGCATGCAGGCGGCGATCCGGGTCCTCGCGGCGTCGACGGCCGCGCCGGTCGCCGCCGCGTCCACCTTGTGCCACCGGGCCACGCGCGCTGTCCTGCCCACGGTAACCGATCGTGTTCCCGTTCACATCGTCTGCATGCACGTCCGGATCGGCGTCGTCCCCATCATCCTCGGCCTGTCCGTGCGCGTCACCGTCGTCGTGTTCATGGTCGCTATCTACACGGCGCTTCGGCGCAACTTCGGCCCGGGCCATGTCGCGTCGTCCCGTCTCGGCGGCAGCGGCAACGATCGAGGCATCTGCTGCCGCCGCCGCGGCGCTGTCGGCGGCAGCGGTCTCGGGTGTTGTCGCCGGATCCACCATGGCGCGGAACGTGGATACCTCGATGATCTCCATGCCGAACTGCACGTGCACGATTTGGAAGCGTCGGCCGATGATACGGGCGCGACGGAACAAGCGCTGAACCTGCTCCGGTGTGGCGTCCGTGGCGACGTCGAAGTCTTTAGGCGCGACGCCGAACAACAGATCGCGCACGGCACCACCGACGATAAAGGCGCGGAAACCGGCTTGTTGCAGCGCATCGGTGACGCGTACCGCATTGCGGGAAATCAGCGACGGGTCGATACCATGGACGTCGGCAGGAATGACGACCGGCACATCCGGCGTGACGAGAGACGCGGGCGTATCGGATTTTTTTCGATCCCCGGCCGGTTGGACATCGCGGGCCGGTCTGCGGCTTCCCGCGCCGCCACGCGATATGGCCGCGGCGTCGGAGCGAGCGGCAGGCGCCAACACGGCGTCCGGGCGCGCGCTCATGAGGTGGCCACTGTTCGCGCGAATCGACCGGGCACGGCGAGCGACACCGGCACCGTCGCTACGCGTCGTGGCCGCCTGCGCCGCGTCGCCAGCAGCGCTGTCGGCGGTCTCGGTGTGCGCCACCACCTTGCGCGCGGCACGTTCGCGGCCGCGTGCGGCAGAGCCCGGGGCACCTTGCGCCGGAGCCGTGCCGCGCGAGCGCGACCGTGCCGGGGTGTCCGTCGATGCGGGATCGTGTGCCGGATCGGTCGGCGCCGCCGCGGAATCCGCTTCCGCGGTGGTGGGCAGTGCGTCTTCCGGACGGCCCAGCAGTTTTTTAATAAATTTTGTAATCACGTCAATTAAAGAGTTCGAGGATGCGCCAGCCGTGAGCGGTCGCATGCGCGCGCAACGTCTCGTCCGGGTTCGTCGCAACAGGGTCGCTGACCTCCAGCAACAGCGGCAGGTCGTTACGCGAATCGCTGTAGAAAAAGGTCCGCGAAAAATCGCCAAGTGTCTTGCCTTGATCGGCCAGCCAGCTATGCAGTCGTGTGATCTTGCCCTCGCGGAAACTCGGCACGCCGACGATCTCGCCAGTGTAACGACCGCGCGGCGCATTGTTTTCGGTCGCCAGATCGATGGCGATGAGGTTATCGACGCCCAGGGCCTGCGCGATCGGCCGGGTGACGAATGCATTGGTGGCCGTGATCACGCAGCACAGGTCTCCCTGCCCCTGGTGCGAATGCACCAGTTCCCGCGCACTGGGTAGCAGCTGTGGACCGATCACCTCGGTCATGAAGCGTGCGTGCCAGGCATCCAGTTCATCACGCGAATGCCGCGTCAACGGGGCGAGCGCAACTCGCAGGTACGCGTGAATATCGAGGCAACCGTTCTTGTAGTCTTCATAGAATCGCTCGTTGTCCCGTTGGAATTGCACCGGGTCGACCAGCCCGAGCTGAATCATGAAGCGTCCCCACGCATGATCGCTGTCTGTGGGGATCAAGGTGTGGTCGAGGTCGAATAAGGCGAGTCGGGTCATGGAATGTGATTCTACTTGATGCGGCCCGTGCGAGTTCGCGCGGAATGGGGGGAGGGGGGCGGTTTTGGCGTCGGGACCGGCGTGTCGACGGTCGGCGCCAAGATGCCATCGGGTGCATCGGCCAGCATCGCGCGCAGCAGGGGCAGTGTGATGGCGCGCTTACGTTCCAGTGCGAATTGCCCTAGCGCGTCGAGCAGTCGTTTCAGGCTCGGCATGTCGCGCTGGTAGTGGTGCAGCAGGTGGGGCGGGACGTCGGGCGCCAATGCAAAGCCGCGGTCGCGGGCGGCAATCTGCAGGGCGGAGATCTTCTCGTCGTCGTTCAGCGGCGCCAGACGGTAGACCAGTCCCCACCCAAGCCGCGTGCGCAAGTCGTCGCGAATGGTCAGGCCGCGCGGCGGGGCCGCGCCAGTGGCGACAAAGGCGACCTTCGGGTCCGCCTGGATTTCGTTGAACAGATTGAAGACCGCGATCTGGCGTGCCGGCGGCAGCCGATCGCAGTCGTCGATCGCGTAAAGCAGCACGTGGGAGTCAAAGCCGAAGCTCGACAAGGGGCTTTGCGGGGTCAGCAGTCGTACCCGTTGCCGGGCCGCGCCTGCTGGCGCGTCGGCGGTGTCGATCGCATCGCACAAGGCATGCAGCAGATGACTGCGGCCGCTGCCGGATTCACCCCAGACGTAAAACACGCGGTCATCGGTGGCGCGGGCAAGCCCCGGCCGTTGGAGATCGAGTGTGGCAAACACGCTACGGCGCAATTGTTGCAAGCGACTGATCAGTTCCGCGTTCGGTCCGGCAATGAAATTGTCGAACGTCGCCGGTGGTGGTGTTCCCAGATCGAGCAGCAACTGGCGGCTGATGGGAAGCGATGTCCCCGAGGGGGCGATCGCGACGTCGGTCTCGCGAACGCCCGGCGTCGGCTGACGCGTGCCGGCCTGACCGGACGGCAAAGGGCGCGTCAAGACCCTTCTCCGGTCCGCGTGCGCGGACCTGCATCGGCCGCGCACAGGGCGCGGCCGCGGAGGCGGCGGCGAAACGACAGCAAATTCATCGGGGAATCCATCGGGCGGCAGCCTGCATGGGGTAAAATCCGCATTTTACCGAACCTGCCGCGAGCAGACGGTGTCCTTTCACGATGCCATGCGATTTTGCATGTGCTTTTCTCCCGCTTTTTCGTCATGAATGAACCGAAAGACCTTCCCGTGAACGCCTCCGCCTCTGGTCTGTCCTACCGCGACGCGGGGGTCGACATCGACGCGGGCGACGCGTTGGTCGATCGTATCAAGCCGTTGGCCAAGCGCACGATGCGCGAAGGCGTCCTGAACGGTATCGGTGGTTTTGGCGCGCTGTTCGAAATTCCGAAGCGCTACAAGGAGCCGGTACTCGTCTCCGGCACCGATGGCGTGGGCACCAAGCTGCGCCTGGCATTCGAGCTGAACCGTCACGATACCGTGGGCCAGGATCTCGTCGCGATGAGCGTCAACGATATCCTCGTGCAGGGCGCCGAGCCGCTTTTCTTCCTCGACTATTTTGCCTGCGGCAAGCTGGATGTCGATACGGCCGCACGCGTGGTCGGTGGCATCGCCACCGGTTGTGAGTTGGCCGGTTGCGCGCTGATCGGCGGGGAAACGGCGGAAATGCCGGGCATGTATCCCGACGGTGAATACGATCTGGCCGGTTTCGCGGTAGGTGCGGTGGAAAAGAGCAAGATCATCGACGGCCGTGGCATCCAGGCAGGTGACATCGTGCTGGGTCTTGCATCGAGTGGCATCCACTCGAATGGCTATTCGCTGGTCCGCAAGATCATCGAGCGCGCGCAACCGGATCTGGATGCGGATTTCGATGGCCGCTCATTGGCCGACGCGCTGATGGCGCCCACGCGCATCTACGTGAAGCCGGTGCTCAGCCTGCTGCAACAGGTCGATGTCAAGGGGATCGCCCATATCACCGGCGGCGGCCTGGTCGAGAACATTCCGCGAATTCTGGCGGAAGGCCTGACCGCTGAACTCGATCATCGCGGCTGGCCGCTGCCGCCGCTATTCGGCTGGCTGCAAAAGCACGGGGGCGTGGCCGATGCGGAAATGCACCGCGTGTTCAACTGTGGGATCGGCCTGGTGATAGTCGTCTCCGCCCAAGACGCGGCGAAAGCCAGCGCGGCGCTGTCGGCCGCCGGTGAAGTGGTCTGGCAAATCGGCGCGGTGCGTGCGCGTGCCGCGGGCGAGGCTCAGACCGTCGTTATTTAAGTCGGTCCGGGAAAAAAGGGGCGCGATGAGGTCTGAACTGACCCCATCGCGCCCCTTTTTTATTGGTTCGCTTCTCGTACCGTCGTCACCCTTGGTGAGGGAAAGGCGGGTGGCATCAATGTTCCGCCGCGGCGACGCGTAGTCGACCCAATGCGTCGATCACGGCATGGCTTGCAACGTCCACGATATCATCGCGGACGCAGTCGATCACCGTGCGTTGACCTATCTTTCTGAGCCAGGTCAACTGACGTTTGCACAATTGGCGCGTGGCGAAGATGCCTTTGTCGCGCATAGCCGGCCAGTCGTCTCGACCCTCCAGGTAGTCCCACGCCTGTCTATATCCGACGCACCGCATCGAGGCCAGGTCCGGATGCAGATCACCCCGCGCGTGAAGCCGCCGTACTTCGTCAATGAAACCGTGTTCCAGCATCGCATCGAAACGCTTTGCGATGCGATCGTGCAGGACGGCGCGATCGGATGGCTCCAGCGAGATCACGGTATAAGCGTTGGCGGGCGCCGGGGGCGTGGCGCCGCTGCGGCTCGCATCGGCGTTTGCATCCGCTTTTTGCCGGGCGAGCCAGTAGGACATCGTGTGGCCGCTGACCATCAGGATTTCAAGTGCGCGCTGGATGCGCTGGGCATCGTTGGGCGCAAGGCGTGCCGCGGTGTCTGGATCGTGTTGCGCAAGGCGGCGGTGCATGGCTGGCCAGCCATCGCGGGCCGCATCGGCGTCGAGTTGCGCGCGAATCGCGGCATCGGCCTGAGGCAACGCGGCAAGTCCTTGCGTCAGCGCATGGAAATACATCATCGTGCCGCCAACGATCACCGGCTGCGCGCCACGCGCGCGGATTTCGGTGATCAGGCGCAGGGCGTCGTCACGAAATTCGGCGGCCGAATAGGCTTGCCGCGGGTCGCGGATATCGATCAGCCAATGCGGGATGTCGGCGCGCTCGGCGATACTCGGTTTCGCCGTGCCGATGTCCATGTCCCGAAACACCAGCGCGGAGTCCAGGCTGATCAATTCGACCGCGCGACCGGATGCGCGCTCATGACGCGCGACGGCCAACGCGGTCGCGGTTTTGCCGGAGGCGGTAGGTCCCAATACGCAGACGACCGGGAGGGAGGCCGAGGCTGCCGTCATTGACCACGCATGAAAAGACGGTCCAGGTCACCGATGGTCAACTGATACCAGGTCGGGCGTCCATGATTGCACTGGTCGGCGCGTTCGGTTGCTTCCATCGCGCGCAGCAACGCGTTCATCTCGTCGAGCGTCAGGCGACGATTGGCCCGTACCGCGTGATGGCAGGCCAACGTGCCGAGCAACGTGTGTTGATGCTCGGTCAGCACGCGCGACCCGCCCCAGGCGTGCAGATCGGCGATCAGCGCCCGGGCGAGTGACGCCAGATCGGCTTCCTTCAGGAGCGCCGGGACCGATCGGATCGCCAGAGTGGTTGGCGAGATGGGGGCGATATCGAAACCAAGCGCTTCCAGCGTCTCCCGGTTTTCCTCGACCGTGCCCACCTCGACCGGATCGGCAGGCATCGATACTGGAATCAGCAAGGGCTGTACGGCAATGCTCCGGTTCGCCAGTGCGGTCTTGAATTGCTCGTACAGGATGCGTTCATGCGCCGCGTGCATGTCGACGATCACGAGTCCACGCCCGTTTTGCGCGAGCACATAGATGCCATGCACCTGTCCGAGCGCGAAACCGAGCGGATGGGCATCGTCATCGTCCCAGTCGCTGGCGTCACCGCCCACTCCGGCCAGTCCCGGACCCGTGTAAAGGGGCGACCCGGCTTGCGCCTCTGTGTCGGTCCGCGCGGTCGCCGAGCCTGCCTGGTAGGATGCCCCCGCCTCTCCTGCGAACAGCGGCGACGCCGGACGCCATCGAGGATCGTCGCCGTGTCCGCTGATGCCTTCCGCGCTGGCGCCGGTACGCGCGTCACCCGTGCCGTCGGCACCCTCGGTATCGTCGCGTCGGCCGAACAAGGCGCCGTAGTACGAAGCGGTCGCACCGGCGTCCGGCGTGCCGAATCCGCCTCGGACACCACCGGCGCCGCCGCCGTAATACTGGCCCGTGCCACCGCCTTCGGCGCCAAGGCGGCCGATCGGCAACGACGCTTGCCGGGTCGGTTGGAGCGGCGCGGATGACCGCCACGCCGGCATCGTCTGCGCGACATTACTGGCGTCGCCGCTGGTGGTCGCGTCGTCTCCCTTTGCCGCAAGGCCATCGGGGCCGATGACCGCGGCATGGCCACCGTGCGTCGTGTCGGGCGATTGTCCCGCGTGACGCGCCAACGCTCTCTGTACCGAATGAAAGACGAACTGGTGAATCGATCGCGAGTCGCGGAATCGTACCTCTATCTTCGACGGATGCACGTTCACATCGACGGCTTCGGGTGGCAGATCCAGGAACAGGCAGTACGCGGGAAAGCGATCACCGTGCAGCACGTCCTCGTACGCCGCGCGCACCGCATGGTTGAGCAGGCGGTCGCGGACAAAGCGGCCGTTGACGAAGAAATACTGTTGATCGGCACGCGTACGGCTGGTCGTGGGCAGGCCGGCGCACCCATAGACGGCGATCGGCCCGGCTACCTCGTCCACCGGCAGGAATGCGCGACTGAACGCCTCGCCCATCACCGCGCCGACACGCTGCACCGGTTCGGCGGCATTCCAATGCTCGACGGCGCGACCGTTGTGCAGTACCGAGATGGCGACGTCCGGCCGTGACAACGCCGCGCGGCGGACCATTTCCAGGCAATGCCCGAATTCCGTTTGCTCGCTTTTCAAGAACTTGCGGCGCGCGGGTGTATTGAAGTACAACTCGCGGACGTCGATGACGGTGCCCTGGCCACCTGCCGAAGGGGCGATCACGCCGGTATCGGCATCAATCCGCGTGGCGTGCGGGGCGGCAGCGGTCCGACTGGTGATGCTTACCTGCGCGACTGACGCGATGGACGCCAGCGCTTCGCCGCGGAACCCGAGCGTGGCGACGGATTCCAGCTCCGACAACGATCGGATTTTGCTCGTGGCGTGTCGCATCAGCGCGAGCGGCAGTTCGTCGGCGGCAATACCGCCGCCATCGTCGGTGATGCTGATGCGTTTGACGCCGCCGCCTTCCAGCACCACGCGCAGCGACGTAGCGCCGGCGTCGAGCGCATTTTCCAGCAGTTCCTTGACGACCGACGCCGGCCGCTCGACGACTTCGCCCGCGGCAATCTGACTGATGAGCTGATCTGGCAAGGCACAGATCGGACGGGCGGCTTGCCGCCCACGCCGGGGGCCGGGCGCCGTTTCGGCAACAGGCAGCGGTGCGCCGACGCCAAGGGAGTCGGCATCGAGATCGGGGGTGTGGGCTTGATTCAAGGTTAACGCGGTGTTAACGAACGATGCGGAAAACGAGGCAGGATCAGGTCCGCGCGGCGCGATGGCTGTGTGGCCGATAGCGCATCGGACTTTGACGAATTATAGCGACAATACCGGACGTCACCGGCGAATCCATCGGCGTGCAGGGTGATTCCGGTATGATGTTCTGCGCCAAGATGGCGTCAACCGACCCAACCACAAGGAAAGACGATTTGGATACCGTTCTGCAATTCGCCGGCATGATTCTTCATATCGACAAATTCCTGGGGCCTTTCATCGCGAACTACGGCGCCTGGGTCTATGCAGTCTTGTTCCTGATCGTATTCTGCGAAACGGGCCTGGTCGTTTTTCCCTTTCTCCCCGGTGATTCGCTGCTGTTTATCGGGGGGGCGTTCGCGGCCAGTGGTGCGATGTCATTGGGCACCCTGCTGGTGTTGCTGGTTGTTGCGGCGGTACTCGGCAATACCGTCAACTATATGATCGGCAGCGCGATTGGACCGAAGGTGTACGAGTCGAATTGGCGGTTCCTGGACCGTACGGCGTTGCAACGGACGCATGGCTTCTACGAACGCCACGGCGGCAAGACCCTGGTGCTGGCCCGCTTCGTACCCGTCGTGCGGACGTTTGCGCCGTTCGTCGCCGGTGTGTCGGGAATGAGCGTGGCGCGATTCCAGTTGTTCAATATCCTGGGCGCGCTGTTCTGGGTGGTGTTGCTGGTGGTGTGCGGTTATTTCTTCGGTAACCTGCCGTTCATCCGTCAGTATCTGAACGTGATCGCATTGGTGGGTGTCTGCGCGGCCGTCGTGCCGGTTGCGTTGGGTGGCCTGTACAAGATGCTGCGTCAAAAGCGTGGAACGCCGGGCGCGACCGACTCGTCGCGCAAGGCGTAAGCCTTGATTCGACGCATGACTGCGCGGCGGCTTATACCACGGTGTTCTTCGCCAACGGCGGGTGCGCCGCCAGGTATTTCTTGATGCCGCGCAGAATGGCCGAGGCCATCTCATCGCGATAGCCATCGGTCTTCAGCTTGGCTTCCTCATCCGGATTGCTGATGAAGGCGGTCTCCACCAGCACCGACGGGATATCCGGTGACTTCAACACGGCGAAGCCGGCTTGTTCGACATTGCGGCTATGGAGTTTGTTGATCCCGCCAATCTCATTGAGCACGTAATCGCCGTATTTCAGACTGTCGCGGATTTGCGCCGTCGTCGACATGTCGAGCAAGGCACGCGTCAGCGCGACGTCCTTGGTACCTGCCGGTACGCCGCCAATCTCGTCGGACGCGTTTTCCCGATTGGCCATCCACCGCGCCGCGGCACTGCTGGCCCCATGTTCCGATAAGGCGAACACCGAGGAGCCGTTTGCGGCCGGTGTCGTAAAGGCATCGGCATGGATCGAGACGAAAAGATCCGCGCCGACGCGTCGGGCTTTTTGCGTGCGCACGTAAAGCGGTACGAAGAAATCGGCGTCGCGCGTCATCATCGAGCGCATGTTGGGCTCGTTATCGATCTTTTGCCGCAGTTTGTGCGCGATGTCGAGTACCACCGTTTTCTCATGCATGCCGGTCTGGCCGGTCGCGCCCGGGTCCTCGCCGCCATGACCCGGATCGATGGCAATCGTCAGCAGTCGTAGCGTCCTGGGTCCCGCCTTGGCCGGCCCCTTGAAACCGTAATTGTCGCGTTGCGCCAGTTCGGTCGGCGGTGCCGACTTCGGCAACGCGGCCTTGCCGCCACGCGATGTGATCGTGGGATCTGCCCCATCCGGCGAAAGCGGTTTCGCGTTGGCGAACGTCGAGGCCGATGGCGCAGTGGGTGGCGCGTCCGGCCGGGCCTGGTCCGCGTACTGGCGGAAGAACGCCTCGGTGTCGTCGTTCTGCGGCGATGACGGTCCTGATAGCGGGGCGCGGGGCGGATTGTTCCGCTGCGCCAATGCCTGCTCTTTCCCCTGCGTTTGTTTCAATAACGCCATCAACGGGTCGGGTGGCACGGCGGGATACAAATCCAGCACGAGCCGGTTCCGATAATTTCCCACCGGTGCCAACGTGAACGATTGCGGTTTCACCGCCCCTTTCAAATCGAATACCAGGCGCACGACGCGCGGTTGGTATTGGCCGACGCGGACATTCTGAATCTGCGGATCATTGGGCTGGATCTTCGCGACGAGGTCGCGCAGCGGTCGATCCAGATCGAGCCCCTGGAGGTCGACGACGAGCCGATCCGGGCTGGCGAGGATCTGCTGTTGAAACTCGAGCTTCTGGTCCGATTCGATCGTGACACGGGTGTAGTCCTGCGCAGGCCAGACGCGGACGGCCAGCACGGACGACGCATGCGCGAGACGCGGCACGGCAAGTCCGAGCATGGCGGTGGAAGCGCCTGCTTGCAGGACCTTGCGGCGACTCCAGCCACTGGCAGCGCCGGCGGCGGACTCGATCGATCGGAAAGGCTTGATCAGCATTTGGAGAAGAATCTGAAGAAAAACGCGCTAGTATCTGTTTTGTAAGAAAACTTTATTGCGCTTGTTGCGGTTATCTTGCCAGAATCCAGCGAGAATGTGCGGATTGCGTGTTGCCCGTTCAGCCTGTCTGTGTAACGAAAAGTGACGTTTGGGCCGCGACTGATGCGATGTGAAGTTGGACGGGGGGTTGAGATGCGGGCAATCTGGCGTGGAAACATGGCGGGCGGGATCAACCCTTCGCGACGATAGACAGGCAGGCCGCTCCGAGCGGGCTCGTGGCCTGTGCATCAAGCGTCCGCGGTGAACCGTGATCCAACGGCGAGGCGTTGATCTCGCTTCTGTCATCGCTTATCGGGTCCGCATCGCAAGCGGCGGTATCCGGCGCAGCGGCCGGGTCGGTCTCGACGCGCAATGTCAGGATCAGGTCCGGAGTTGGCAGGACGCCCGCCGCCTGAGACGGCCATTCGATCAGGTTCAACGCACGGGCAGCCAGGTAATCATCGAAACCGGCTTCACGCCATTCGTCGGGATCGGCAAAACGGTAGAGGTCGAAGTGGTGGATATGCAACGTGTGCGGAACGGGTGTCGCGCGTGGCACGGCATACGGTTCGACCAGCGTATAAGTGGGGCTGCGCACCCGGCCGGTGTGGCCCAGCGCCCTTAGCACGCCGCGGACGAAGGCGGTCTTGCCCGCGCCGAGGTCTCCTACGAGATGCACCTGTAAGCCTGTCTCGGGCTGCAGCCCGCTGAACGCTGCCGATGCGTCGCCCGCGCTGCCCGGTGCATCATCGGTGATCGACATGCTCGGGGTGGGGCTGTCGTGCGGGGCATCGGTATCCGCCAGACCTGAGGCGGTAGTCGGAAGAGGGGACAAGGCGGTGGCGAAGACGGATGCGAAACGCGCGGCCAGCGCCGCCGTGGCGGCTTCATCGGACAAGACGAACCGGTGCGTGGATGACATGCCGGTGCGATCCGCTGGACCGGCGCTGGTCGCGGCACTATTCACCGGGTCGTCGGCCGCATTGGCGGGAAGGTGGGGTTTCGGATCTGGCACGGTGGGACGAGCGGGCATTGCGTAAAATGGCGACGATGAGTGCGATGGTAACCCCGCCCGGTCCGGGCGCAGAGAACGTGGACGCGATGCCAGGCGCGGCGAGCCCCGGCACGTCCGTCGCCGCCAACGGTCCGCCCGATGCTGCGGCCCTGGCGCGCCTTGCCGCGCAGGTCAAGACGTGGGCCCATGAATTGGGTTTCGACGCGGTTGGCATCAGCGATATCGATCTGCGTGATGCGGAACCGGGTCTGTTGGCGTGGCTGGCGGCGGGGTTCCATGGGCAGATGCATTATATGGAAAAACATGGTCTGAAGCGTGCCCGTCCTGCCGAGTTGGTGCCGGGTACGCAACGGATCATCAGCGTACGACTGCCGTATCTGCCGGCAGGCCTCGGTGACGACTGGCGTGTGGAGGAGGTACGTCGACTCGACGATCCGGACGCGGCGGTGGTGTCGGTCTATGCGCGGGGCCGCGATTATCACAAGGTGATGCGGCAACGGCTGCAGCGGCTCGCTGACCGTATCGGCGAGGCCATCGGCCCGTTCGGCCATCGCGTCTTCACGGATTCCGCGCCGGTCATGGAAGTTGAACTGGCGCGTCGCGCCGGGGTTGGCTGGCGTGGCAAGCACACGTTGTTACTGGCCCGGGATGCCGGCTCGTTCTTTTTCCTGGGCGAGCTGTATCTCGACATTCCGCTGCCGGTGGACCGCGCGACACCTGACGCCGACGACGCATCTTCCATTGATGGCGCGCATTGTGGCGCATGCCGTCGCTGTCTGGATGCCTGCCCGACCGGTGCTATCGTCGCGCCGTTTCGGCTGGATGCGCGCCGTTGCATTTCGTATCTGACCATCGAATTCGAGGGCAGCATTCCGGAAGCGATGCGCCCGGCGATGGGCAACCGCATTTACGGATGCGACGATTGCCAGACCGTCTGTCCATGGAATAAATTCGCCAAACGCGCCGATACGCCGGATTTCGATAGCCGTAACGGTTTGGACAGCAGTCGCCTGATCGATTTGTTTGCCTGGACCGAAACGGATTTCGACACGCGGCTGAGCGGCAGTGCGATTCGGCGTATCGGCCATGCGCGCTGGTTGCGCAATATCGCGGTGGCGCTGGGCAATGCGGTGCGCGTGACGCCCCCAGGAGGGGCGCGGCAGCGTTTGTGCGATGCGTTGGCGCGGCATGCCGACCATCCGGATGCGGTGGTGCGGGAGCACGTCGCGTGGGCCGCCGCGCAAGCGGACCTGCCGGCATCCATGGCAACGGCGGACGCGATCACGCGCACGACGGCGGCCCCGGCCGCGCAAGGAAAATGAGCATGGTGAGGACAGTCGAGACGGACGCCGCTAAATCAGTGTTGAAGAGAACGCCTAAGACAGCAACGAAGACAGCATCTGCAAAGCCGTCCGGCGATGACGTGGCGCCTCCGAGTTTGCCTGCGGCGCCGCGCAGTCTCGCGTTGATCGACGCGTTTTGCGATGCCTTGTGGCTGGAGCATGGGCTCGCAAAAAACACGCTCGAAGCGTATCGGCGCGATTTGCGTCTCTTCGCCGAATGGCTGGCCGCACATGGCGCGCCGCCGCTGGATGTCGCTGATGAGCCGGCGTTGACCGCCTATGTGGCCGCACGCGGCGATGGACGCGCGACATCCGCGAACCGACGGCTCGCGGCGTTCCGGCGATTCTATGCATGGGCGTTGCGAGAGCGGCATGTACAGCGCGATCCGACGCTGCGCCTCCGTGCCGCCAAGCGTCCGGCGCGTTTTCCCTCGACGCTGTCCGAGAAGCAGGTGGAAAGCTTGTTGGCGGCACCGGATGTCGACACCGATCTCGGGCTGCGCGATCGCACGATGCTGGAGCTGATGTACGCGAGTGGGTTGCGTGTCTCGGAACTGGTGAATTTGAAAACGGTCGAGATGGGACTGAACGAGGGTGTACTCCGCGTCTTCGGCAAGGGGTCGAAGGAACGTTTGGTGCCTTTTGGCGATGAGGCGCAGGAATGGCTGCAACGCTATCTGCGCTCCGCGCGTCCCGGTTTGTTGGGCGCCCGCAGCGCCAACGCATTGTTCGTCACCGCGCGTGGGGAGGGCATGACGCGGCAGGCTTTCTGGTATCTGATCAAGCGCTACGCGTTGCGCGCCGATATCCGCGGGCCGTTATCGCCTCACACCCTGCGCCATGCGTTCGCCACGCATCTGCTCGATCACGGCGCGGATCTGCGGGCGGTGCAGATGCTGCTCGGCCATGCCGATATTTCGACCACGCAAATCTATACGCACGTGGCGCGTGAACGCTTGCGGACGCTGCACGCGCGCCACCATCCACGGGGATAGCAGTGAAGAAGAAAGACCACGTATCGGAGACGCCCGCGACGCAGTTCCTGCGCAAGCACGCGGTGCCGTTCGAGGGGCATGCCTATGATTACGTCGAGCACGGCGGGACCGCCGAATCCGCGCGACAGCTCGGCGCCGATGAACACAGCGTGGTGAAAACGTTGATCATGGAGGATGAACGGGCGCAGCCGCTGGTGGTGCTGATGCACGGCGACTGCAAGGTGTCGACGAAAAATCTGGCGCGTCAGGCGGGGGCGAAGCGAATTGAACCGTGCAAGCCCGATGTGGCGTCACGGCATTCCGGCTATTTGGTAGGGGGCACCTCGCCGTTCGGCCTGCGCAAGGCCATGCCGATCTACGTGGAATCGAGCATCCTTTTGCTGCCACGCATTTTCATCAATGGCGGCCGTCGCGGGTATCTGGTAAGCCTGGCGCCGTCGGTTCTTACCACGGTACTTGCTGCCGCGCCGGTCGAGTGCGCGCTGTACGACACGGACTGACCGATCGGGGGCGCCATCGCGGCCTGCATTGCGAAGGTCAATAGCGCGACGCCGAGACGTGGCTCGACGGTCCCTGCGCTGATCGGGCAAACCCTTGCGGGCCGATTGCTTGCTGCCGCCGACGCGGTACAATCGCGGCGGTCCGTGGTTGTCCGTCAGGCATGACCCGGTCCGTTTTCCAGATGCTCCAGCGAGATCCGTCTTGATCAGCCAACTCATTGCCGTCGTGCTCAGCTATCTGCTGGGCTCCGTTTCATTTGCCGTCGTCGTCAGTGCGGCGATGGGATTATCGGACCCTCGCTCCTATGGGTCGGGTAACCCCGGCGCCACCAATGTGCTGCGCAGCGGCAATCGGAAGGCGGCAATTCTGACGCTGGTCGGGGATGCGTTGAAGGGCTGGCTGGCGGTCTGGCTCGTGAGCCTATGGGTGCACACGCATGGTTGGACTGCGCCGGATGCCCAGTGCGCGATTGCCGCTTCCGGCATCGCGGTCTTTGTCGGGCATCTCTGGCCGATATTTTTCCGCTTCCAGGGCGGCAAGGGCGTTGCCACCGCCGCCGGCGTCCTGTTCGCGATTCACCCGTTGTTGGGACTGGCGACGTTGGCAACGTGGCTGGTGATGGCCGCCGTGTTTCGCTATTCGTCGCTTGCAGCGTTGGCGGCAGCGCTGGCGGCGCCGTTTTATCACGCCTGGCTCTCGGGCGGTGCAAACCGCATCACGTGGGCCGTCGCGGTGATGAGCCTGCTGCTGATCTGGCGCCATAAAGCCAATATCACCAAGCTGCTCTCCGGCACGGAAAGCAAGCTGGGCGGCAAGAAGAAAACGTAATCAGTCGCGGAAGTTGTTGAAGTCGAGGGGGGTGTCCGTGATTTCCTTCTTCAACAGGGCGATGGTCGATTGCAGGTCGTCGCGCTTGCCGCCGGACACACGAACCGCATCGCCTTGAATGCTGGCCTGGACCTTGATCTTGCTGTCCTTGATCGTTTTCACGATCTTCTTCGCCAAGTCACCGCTGACGCCTTTCTTGATCGTGATGACTTGCTTGACCTTGTCGCCGCCCACCTTCTCGATCTTGCCGTAGTCGAGGAAGCGGACATCCACATTCCGCTTGGCCATCTTCGACACCATGACATCCTTGACCTGACCGAGCTTGAAATCGTCATCGGCATGGACTGTCAGTTCCGTGTCCTTATGTTCCAGGCGTGAATCCGATCCCTTGAAGTCGAAGCGCGTCGAGATCTCCTTGTTCGCTTGTTCAACTGCGTTCTTCACTTCGATCATGTTGGCTTCGCAAACGACGTCGAATGTTGGCATGGTGCTTTACTCCTGATAGCGCTGATAGGGCTACCCGCGTTTCGAGATCGCGGGCCGTTATAATCTCTGACCGCGTCATTTTACCGTTGTCGGCCCGCCGGGCGATATGGCCCCCCCGATCGCGCCGCTCCACTGATCCCGTTTCCCGCCGATACGCCAATGTCCGTCGATGCTTCGCCCACCCCTTCCGCAGCCACTTCCGGCCACGCCACCGGGACCGTGGCGTCCAGCCATCCGGTGACGGGGGGGGATGCCACCGGCCAGGCCACGGCCGCGCGCCATGCACCGGTGCGGGACTGGTTGATACCGGACGTTGCCTTACGGCAATGGAATACGTTCGGATTCGATGTGCGCGCCCGTTTCGGCGCGACCGTCGACAGCGCGGACGCACTATGGGCGGTGTTGCGTGATCCACGGGTGGCCGGCCTGCCGGTCCACGTTCTGGGGGGGGGCAGCAACATCGTGCTGACTGGCGACCTCGATGCGCTGGTCATCCGCATCGCCCTGCGCGGGCGGTCGATTGTATCCGCTTCGACTGCCACCGGGGTCGGGCATGTCGCGAGTGCGGCGTCGGCGCGCCCGCATGACGATCGGTCCGAAATCCATCCTGCGGCTGCCGACGTGGTCCGCGTCCGGGCCGGTGCCGGCGAGCCGTGGCACGCGTTTGTCGACTGGACGCTGGCGCAGCGGTGCCCCGGCCTGGAAAACCTGGCATTGATCCCCGGCACTGTGGGGGCCGCGCCGGTTCAGAACATCGGCGCGTATGGGGTCGAAATCGCCGACTTCTTCGACGTGCTGACCGCGATGGATCGCCATACCGGTGAAATCCGGGAATTCAACCGTGACGACTGCCGTTTCGACTATCGAGACAGCATCTTCAAGCAGACCGACGGTCAGCGCTGGATCATTCTCTCCGTGACGTTTGCCCTGCCTCGCCGGTGGACGCCCCGCCGTGCCTACGCGGATCTCGACCAGGTGCTGCAGGCGCGTCACTGCGCGATGCCAACGCCGCGGGACATCTTCGATGCCGTCGTCGCCGTGCGCCAAGCCAAATTACCCGATCCGGCCGTGATTGGCAATGCCGGCAGTTTCTTCAAGAATCCGGTGATCGACGCCGTGCGGCATGCCGCGTTGAAGTGCCGGGAACCGGACCTTGTGTCGTACGCCCAGGCGGACGGTGGGTACAAGCTGGCGGCGGGCTGGATGATCGATCGATGCGGGTGGAAGGGGCGAGGCCTTGATGCAGACAGTCCTGCCCGTGTTCATGACCGGCAGGCGCTGGTGTTGACCAACGCTGGCGGTGCGACCGGTAGCCAGATCATGGCGCTGGCCGAACGGATCGCCAACGATGTGGAGCGGCGTTTTGGCGTGCGCCTGGAGGCCGAGCCGCGGGTGCTCTAGGCACGCACGGATAAAAAAGTGGCCCGCCGACGCTACCGTCAGGCGGGCCTCTGCTTGTTCCGTGCCGGAATGCGTACGTGGTCAGAGCGCATGGGAATGCATCCCACGCCCCGACCGTCGATTGTCTTACCCGCGTTGACGACGGGCGTTTTCGGCGATCCGCATGCGCAACGCATTCAGCTTGATGAAGCCGCCGGCGTCAGCTTGGTTGTATGCGCCGCCATCGTCATCGAACGTGGCGATCGTCTTATCGAACAAAGTGTCCTTCGAATCACGCGCAACCACGGAGACGCTGCCCTTGTATAGCTTCAGGCGGACCCATCCGTTGACGTTCTTCTGCGTGTGGTCGATCAGCACCTGCAGCGCCACGCGCTCCGGGCTCCACCAGTAGCCGTTATAAATCAGCGATGCATAGCGGGCGAGCAGGTCGTCCTTCAGATGCGCCACTTCACGATCCAACGTGATCGACTCGATGCCGCGATGCGCCTTCAGCAGGATCGTACCGCCCGGCGTTTCATAGCAGCCGCGCGACTTCATGCCCACATAGCGGTTTTCAACCAGGTCCAGGCGGCCGATGCCGTGCTTGCCGCCCAGGCTGTTCAATTCCGTCAGGATCGCGGCCGGCGACAGGGCCTTGCCGTTGATCGCGACCGGGTCGCCGCCGACATATTCGATGTCGATGTATTCCGGTGCATCCGGCGCCTGTTCCGGTGAGACCGTCCAACGCCACATATCGGCTTCGGCTTCGTTTTTCGGGTCTTCCAGGTGACGGCCTTCGAACGAGATGTGCAGCAGGTTCGCGTCCATCGAATACGGCGCGCCGCCTTGCTTGTGCTTCATGTCGATCGGGATGCCGGCGTTTTCCGCGTAGGCGAGCAGTTTTTCACGCGACAGCAGGTCCCATTCCCGCCACGGCGCGATAACCTTGATACCCGGCTCCAGGCCGTAGTAGCCCAGTTCGAAGCGAACCTGGTCATTGCCCTTGCCGGTTGCGCCATGCGACACGGCTTCGGCGCCGGTGGCGCGAGCGATCTCGATCTGGCGCTTGGCGATCAACGGTCGAGCGATCGACGTGCCGAGCAGGTATTCGCCTTCGTAGATCGCGTTCGCGCGGAACATCGGGAACACGAAGTCGCGGACAAATTCCTCGCGCAGGTCATCGATGAAGATGTTTTCAGGTTTGATGCCGAGCTGCAGCGCTTTTGCGCGCGCGGGCTCCAGCTCTTCGCCTTGGCCGATGTCGGCGGTGAACGTGACCACTTCGGCATCGTAGTTGTCCTGCAACCACTTCAGGATGACGGAGGTGTCGAGGCCGCCGGAATAGGCGAGCACGACTTTCTTGATATCGCTCATGATGAACTCTTGACTGGCGCGGAACAGGAAAACCCGTATTCTGCCATTTTCCGCGCCTCTAGCCGGGGATTTTGCACGCATGACCCCGATGGCAGTACGGCGTCATGCGCGCGAAACGCCTCTGCCGGCGCGGCATTGATCAAAGGCGGGCCGCGAGCGGCTCGCCACTTGTATTAATGATTCAATTCGCCGAGCAGCAGGAATTCCATCAATGCCTTCTGCACGTGCAGGCGGTTTTCCGCCTCATCCCAGACCACGCTTTGCGGACCGTCGATGACCTCGGCGGTAACTTCTTCCCCGCGGTGCGCCGGCAGACAATGCATGAACAGCGCGTCCGGTGCGGCGACGGCCATCATTTCCGCGTCTACGCACCAATCGGCGAAGGCGGCCTTTCGGACATCGTTTTCCGCCTCGAAGCCCATGCTGGTCCAGACATCGGTGGTCACCAGATGCGCGCCACGGCACGCTTCCAGCGGATCGTCGATCAGCCGATAGCCGCCGACGGCGCCCGGCGCCGCCACGTCGCCGGCCAGCGCGGGGTCGAGGCGATAGCCAGGGGGCGTGGAGATATGGAGCGTAAAGCCGAGAATGCGCGCCGCATCGATCCAGGTATAGGCCATGTTATTGGCATCGCCAACCCAGGCCACCGTTTTGCCGCGAATCGTTCCACCGGTCTTCTCGTGGTAAGTGAAAATATCTGCCAGCACCTGGCACGGATGGTATTCCGTGGTCAGACCGTTGATGACCGGTACGCGAGAGTGCGCGGCAAAGCGGTCGAGAATGTCCTGGCCGAACGTGCGGATCATGATGACGTCCACCATGCGCGAGATGACCTGCGCCGCGTCCTCGATCGGTTCGCCCCGGCCCAACTGCGTGTCGCGTGTGTTCAAGAACACCGCGTGGCCGCCGAGCTGGTGGATACCGGCCTCGAATGACAGGCGGGTACGTGTCGAATTCTTTTCGAAGATCATCGCCAGCGTGCGGTCGTGCAGCGGATGATAGGTTTCGTATCGCTTGAACTTCTGCTTCAACAGACGCGTTCGTTCGAGCAGATAGTCATACTCATCGTTCGTCAAATCCGTAAAGCGAAGATAGTGGCGCGGCGTTTTGTTGGTCATAAGATGGCGATGGCCCCGTGTCGGTTCATTCCGCGGCAGCGACGCGTGCGCGGAGTGCGCGGGTGCGTGCGGGGGGGCATATACGAGGTTACCTACAAACAGACGTCTGATGTCAATCTCTGAGATTGTTTCAGATCGTATCGAAAGGATAGAGGATTATGCCTGTTTTGACGAGCATTGCGCAGGTTCACGGCGGCGGCGGTAGGCCGATCACGCTATAATTGGTCTTTGGTTCGACAGAACCCGGTTTGCATCCCTTCGGGCAACCCTTCTGTCCTGACTCTGCGGGTATCGCGTGTGCGGCAGGAACCAACGGCTGGGAAAGGGTGGGCGCCTGCTCACCGCTTTTCCACCAGTGGGAACCGTGTACGTCAGAGGCAGGACCGACGCTTCAACCTCATCGCTATGGCCGATACTCCACCGCGCGAATATTTCGTTCAGGGCATCACCTCGTCCGGTAAAACATTTCGGCCGAGCGACTGGTCCGAGCGGCTCGCTGGCGTGATGTCGGCGTTCGGCCCCGGTGCGAGCGGTCCCAACGCGCGACTGAAGTATTCGCTCTATGTCAGACCAGTGATCCTCGGCGGTATCAAATGCGTGGTCGTGGACGAACGGCTGCGCGCCAAAGAGCCGATGGCTTTCGATTTCGTGATGAATTTCGCCAAGGATAACGATCTGCAGGTTACCGAAGGCTGTCTGATGTTCGAAGATCGCCCACGCTAGCTAACGCACCAATACAAAAAGCCCGCTTGCGGGCTTTTTTTAAGTGAGCGCAGCCAGATAGGGATGCGGTCTACTCATGCATGCATCGATGAAATCACTTGATGCACACACGCTAAAAAGGGCGGGCCGGAGCCTCAGGCGGCTACGCGCTTACTGCGGGCTCGCCAAGGGACAAGTCCGCAGTAAGCGCGTGTTTCGCGCCGCCTGATCAGGCAGCCGCTTGCGCTGCCGTAGCGGCCTTCCTCAGACGCGCCGACAGGCGGCTCTTCAGGCGCGCGGCCTTGTTCTTATGGATAACGCGCTTGTCGGCCATGATATCCAGCGTCTTGACCGAAACCTTGAACGCATCCGTCGCCTTCGACACGTCGCCAGACGTCAGCGCCTTCGCGACGTTCTTGATCGAGGTGCGCGCTTGAGCGCGTTGCGCGGAGCGAAGGGCGTTGCGTTGCTTGCTTTGGCGAGCACGCTTGATAGCTTGGGCGGAATTTGCCATGAAAAAGTACCTTGTCCTGTGCTTCGGCTGTTTTTTCAACCGTGCTTCGATTGTTGAAGCCAGACCGGTTGACGGGCAACCGAAAACAACCGGAGAAGCGAAATGGAATTATTCGGAACCGTCGATTGTAGCCTGATTCGATTCCAGGAAGCAAGCGTTGCGGCGCAAAGTGCGTGAGATCGGATGCTTTTCGACGTTGGTCCGTATAATAGGCGCAACATGAACTTACTCAAAGCGCTCCTGACGGTCAGTGGCTTTACGCTCCTTTCCCGTATAACCGGCCTTGCCCGTGAAACGTTGATTGCTCGCGCGTTTGGCGCCAGCGTCTATACCGACGCCTTCAACGTCGCTTTCCGCATCCCGAACTTATTGCGCCGATTGTCTGCTGAAGGTGCATTTTCGCAAGCTTTTGTGCCCATTCTTGCGGAGTTTAAGAACCAGCGAGGGCACGAAGAGACCAAGGCGCTGGTCGATGCCATGGCAACAGTGCTGGCGTGGTTCCTTGCCATTCTGTCGCTGCTCGGGATCGCCGGTGCCAGCTGGGTTGTCTATCTGGTTGCGTCCGGACTGCGGCACGAGGGGCCAGCCTTTCCCGAGGCGGTGTGGATGACACGGGTCATGTTCCCGTATATCGCCTTGATTTCGTTGACGTCCTTGGCGGCGGGCGTCCTGAATACATACAAGAATTTTTCCATGCCGGCGTTCGCGCCGCTGCTGCTGAATATCAGCTTCATCGTCGCCGCCACGTTCGTCGCGCCACACTTGCAGACGCCGATCTATGCGCTACCGTTTGCCGTCATCGTCGGTGGCCTGCTGCAGTTTCTGGTACAGATTCCCGCCTTGCGGCGCATTGACATGGCACCGCGTATCGCGCTCAATCCATTGAAAGCCCTCGGTCACCGTGGTGTCAAGCGGGTGCTTGCCAAGATGGTGCCGGCTACGTTCGGTGTCTCCGTGGCGCAGTTGAGCTTGATCATCAATACCAATATCGCATCGCATTTGCCCGCTGGCAGCGTGTCCTGGTTGTCTTACGCGGATCGCTTGATGGAGTTTCCGAATGCCTTGCTCGGCGTGGCGCTGGGTACCATTCTGCTCCCGAGCTTGTCGAAGGCACATTCCGACAATGCCCCAAAAGAATATTCGTCATTGCTCGATTGGGGTTTGCGCCTCACCTTCCTTTTCGCGGCGCCTAGCGCGGTTGCACTGTTTGTCTTTGCCGTGCCGTTGACGGCAACGCTGTTCGGCTATGGCAAGTTCGATGGGCTGGACGTCGCGATGGTGGCGCGCGCGCTTGGCTTGTACGGCATTGGCCTGCTGGGCTTCACGCTACTGAAAATCCTGACACCGGGCTTTTACGCGCGGCAGGATATCAAGACGCCGGTGCGCGTGGCTGTCGGCGTCATGATCTTTACACAGTTGTGCAATTATTTTTTCGTGCCATATTTCGCGCACGCCGGACTGGCGTTATCGATCGGCGTCGGCGCGACCGTCAATGCAGCCGTCCTGTTTGTCGTATTGCGAAAGCGGGGCGTCTACCGCCCGGAGCCGGGCTGGCCGCTATTCTTCGCGCAACTGGTCGGAGCGTGCCTTATTCTAGCGGGCGTCATGTTATGGTTCGCTCAGTCATTTGATTGGGTGGGATTGGGGCAGACGCCCTGGTTGCGTATTGCCTTGCTGGCGGCAAGCATAGTCCTCTTCATCGCGTTATATTTTGCGATACTGATGCTGATGGGTTTCAAATACAGCTACTTCCGACGGAGGGTATGACGTGACGAAGTCGACGGTTGTATTGGATTACTTCGGCGCGCTGGTCGCCGACGACGAGGGATTGCCGCTGACGGAAGCGGCATTGTCCCTTGCGCAAGACGCGTATCCGCAGTTGGACGTTCAGGCGGCCCTGGCCGATATCGATGGTCTTGTCGATAAATTGCGCAGACGGTTGCCGAAACAGGCCGGCGCGGCGCAGAAGTTGCATTTGCTGAACCGCTATTTCTTCCGGGAGCTGGGATTTGCCAGCAATCGGAACGATTATTACGATCCCGATAATAGCCATCTCAACGCCGTGCTGCACAAGCGCCATGGCATACCGATATCACTTGCCGTGCTCTACCTGGAGATGGCCCAGCAACTGGGTTTGAAGGTGAGCGGGGTGTCGTTCCCCGGGCATTTCATGCTGCGTGCGACGTTGCCTGCAGGGGAGGTCATCATGGACCCGACAACAGGTGATTCGTTGAGCGAGTCACAACTGATGGAGATGCTCGAACCCTATATGATCAGCGCAGGGCAACCGGTCGCCAGCGCGTTGCGCGCGATTTTGCAGCCGGCAACCGCGCGCGAGGTCGTCGCGCGGATGTTGCGCAACCTCAAGATGATTTATTTGCAGACCGAGCAATGGCCCTTGCTGTTAGCAGTGCAGCAGCGTCTAGCGATCCTCCTGCCGCAGAACATCGAGGAGCGACGCGATCGCGGTCTGGCATTTGCCCGTGTCGACGCGTATCGGCCGGCGATTGCCGATCTGCAGGCCTATCTCGAAGAACGGCCGGCGTCGGAAGACGCGACGATTATCGAAACCCAACTGACCGACTTACGGCAACGCGCCGGCGAGCGCCGCGGGGACGGCGAAGCGCGTCTCTGACCCTGGCGGCATGTCGGTTTTATCAGGCGGAGGTCGACGTCGGCATACCTGGTGATCGCGGTGCGTCGATCCTCCGCGATGCCCCTCAGTCTTTCAACGCATCCAGTGCCCGCTGGCGGATTTCGTCGACCGGACCCAGGCCCGCGATGCGTCGATACACCGGTGCGCCGGCGCTATCGGTCGATTTGGCCCATTGCTGGTAGAAATCGACCAGCGGCCGGGTTTGGGCGTTGTAGACCTCCAGGCGCTTGCGTACGACGTCTTCCTTGTCATCGTCACGCTGGATCAACGGTTCACCGGTGAGGTCGTCCTTGCCGGCTTCCTTCGGCGGCGCGAACGTGACGTGATAGGTTCGACCCGATGCGGCGTGCACACGGCGGCCGCTGATGCGGTTGATGATTTCGTCGAACGGGACATCGATTTCGAGCACGTGATCAATAGCAACGTGACTTTCCCGCATTGCTTCCGCTTGCGGGATCGTCCGCGGAAAACCGTCGAACAGATAGCCGTTCGCACAGTCCGGTTGTTGCAGGCGTTCCTTGACCAGATTGATGATCAGTTCGTCGGTCACCAGTTCGCCGGCGTCCATGAAGCGTTTCGCCTCCAGACCCAACGGCGTGCCGGCCTTCACGGCGGCGCGCAGCATATCGCCTGTGGAGATTTGCGGGATACCGAAATGCTCCTTGATGAATGCAGCTTGGGTGCCCTTGCCCGCGCCGGGCGCGCCTAACAGGATCAAACGCATGACGATTACTCCGTTTATATGGATCGGGTGCCGAGTCGCCGGCCCGTCCGGGGTGCCATGCCATCAGGGACAGCCCCCGTCGCGGGTCTACCGCGGGTGCGACAGCCGGGGCACCACGGCGGGCAGTTCACGCCGCGGTCCTGCCGACAACTCGAAATTGGGTGTGTAAAAAAGATGATCACCAACCCATGGACAACCATGGTGGACCAACGCCGGCGCGCCGACCCCGTTTCGTCCCATCGTCAGGACAACGGGATCGTCACGTTGTCGTCGCGGGTGCGTGTCGTGGTCACTGGAAGCGTCCGATATGGGTCACAAACAGGACTTGCCAGTCGGTCGATTACGCGTGTGAATCGCACGCGTTCTTCCAGCGCGAACGCTGATTATGCCATGGTTGTCGCCGATGAAACCGGCGCGCGACGATGGTTTGGCGGGCCAGGCATGAACGATGCTCACCGTTTATCTCAATGTTTTATTAAACGGAGCGCTTCGCAAATGCGTCACGCGCGCGGGCAAGATCTTCCGGCGTGTCGACACCAGGCGGTGGCGCATCGGCCGTCACCAGTACGGCAATCCGTTCGCCGTGCCACATCGCACGGAGTTGTTCAAGCGATTCCGCACGCTCCAGCGGCGCAGGCGACAGTGTCGGATAGCGGCGTAAAAATCCCACCCGGTATGCATAGATGCCTACATGCCGATAGACGGGTGCTGGTGCATTCTCGGACAATTGACTGCGACGATCGGCCGCGGCGTCACGCGAGGCCGCCAGCGCGCTCTCCAGCGTGGGCGCAACAGATGGCGCCCCGGTCTTGACAGCCGCGACCGATGCATTCGATGTGGACGTCGAGGCGGTATCGACGGCGTCGGTGAGCACTGACGATTCCGCTGCCACCGGGCGGGCATAGCCTTCGCGAAACCAGGGAATCGGCGCGCGCGAAAAATACATCGCCACCCCGTTCGCGTTGATGACCACTTTTACCGCATTCGGATCGAAGATCTCGTGGATCGAATGAATGGGGTGGGCGGCCGTGGCGATCGCGCAATTGGGATGTGCGGCCAGATGCGCCGCCACCCCCCGCACCAGTTCCGGTGCGATCAACGGTTCGTCGCCCTGGACGTTGACCACCACGGTATCGTCGCTCCAGCCGAGGCGCGTTGCCACTTCGGCGAGCCGATCGGTGCCGGAGGGATGGTCAGGGCGTGTCAACATTGCTTCGAAACCGTGCGCGATCACGGCGTCGTGGACGGATTGGGCGTCGGTGGCCACCACGACATGACGCGCCCCGGATGCTTGCGCACGCTCCGCGACGTGGACGACCATCGGTTTTCCGCCGATATCGGCAAGCGGTTTATTCGGCAGGCGGGTTGATGCGAGGCGAGCAGGAATGACAGCGACAAAGACGGGCGTGCTGTCGCCGCCGACGAGTACGGAGGTCGTTATGGACACGATCGGCAGCCGTTTCTCAGACGGTTCCGGCGCCGACGTCCGCGTCCGGACCATTCGGATTCACCCGATGACCATCGACGGTCGTACGCGCTTCTTCTGCCAGCATGACGGGAATACCGTCCTGGATCGGATACGCCAGTTTGTCGGTCGCGCAGACCAATTCCTGCGCGGCACGATCATGTTTCAGCGGTCCCTTGCACAACGGACACACGAGGATTTCAAGCAGACGAGCGTCCACGGACCTTCTCCACGACAAGCGCTATCAAACGAGGATCGAGCACGCCCTCTACCGGGACGGCCCAGATACGGGGATCATGCCAATCGCCGCATTTTACCGCATCCTTCTCTGTTACAAGGATCGTCTCGGCGGGGTCGCCGTGGAACGGGTTGCGATCGAACGCATGATGATCGGGCAGTGGCAATGTGCGTGTCGCGATCCCCAGGCCACGCAACATGTCGAAGAATCGTTCCGGTGCGCCGATACCGGCCGCCGCCAGCGTGCGTGATGCGTCACGGCCTGCAAAGGACGAGAGCGCACGGTGCGGTGGCGTTCCGGCTGCGCACACTTGCCATGCGTCACCGGGCACGAGCGTCATCGCGAACGTGTTGGACCAGTCTGCCGGGGCGATGGAGACAGGGGCGTTATTGATGACGGTGGCATCACGGCGGCGTGTCATCGGTTCCCGCAGTGGTCCGGCAGGCAAAAGAAACCCGTTGCCGCCCAGGCGGGCATCGAATACGACAATCTCCATGTCTCGTGCTAGGCGATAATGCTGCAAGCCATCGTCACACAGGATCACGTCAACGTCGGGGACGACTGCCAGCAGGGCCTGGGCAGCGGCCACCCGATCGCGTCCGACGGCCAGCGGTGCACCAGTGCGTCGGACGATCAGCGCCGGCTCATCGCCAATGTCGGCCGGGGTGGCGGCATGCATTGCATGGGCGTCGACGACAGTTGGGCGAGGGCGCCGGCTTGCCGCACTGCCATGTCCGCGCGATACCACGCCGGGCGTCAGCCCTTGCTCCCGCAGGGCCTCGACCAGTGCAATCACGGTGGGGGTCTTGCCCGCGCCGCCAACGGTCACGTTGCCGATCACGACAACCGGCACGGGCACGCGGATGCTGTGCCGCCAGCCGCGTTGAAAAGCCGCGCGGCGCAAGCCCGCAATGGCGCCGAACAACAGTGACAATGGCCACAATGACCACGCCGTCAGACCTCGCCGTTGCCACGCCGCCGTTATGCGCGCCTCCCATTTCCCCACGCTCATGCCGCCCTCCCAGCTTGCCGGAGCGCGCAATGTAACGCGCTGGTCTTCGCGCGGCAAGCGGGTTGCAGGGCTGTCATCCGCATGTCATCCACAGCTGCGCGCCGGAAGCCTGTGGGAAACATCAGAATCGTTTTCGTAAGTCATTGGCAGGTCTGCGCTTTTTGAAGGTGATGCATTTTTGGGCAGAGTCGATTTTTTGCCAGGTTCCCCGCGCCATGCTATCCCCATCGAACCGATGATTGCATGTGGACAACTTGGGGAGGGCAGCGCTAACCCAATGGCCGAACAGCTAAAATTGTGGGTGCGTAAAATTTAGGCAATTTCCGATGCCGCTTTGCCTCTTGATGGAACGGGATCGGTGCATTGCGACGCGTGATCGGTTATCCACAGGTCCGGCCTTTACAGGAATGGCCCGGCGCGGTTTCGTCCCCAGTCTTGGCGGTCTTTCATGTGAACAACGTGGGGACGGCATAGGTAAACCCTGGTGCGGCTGGTCTTTTTTGTGCTTGATGCATTTTTGAGCACGATGGACCGGGCGTGACCATGGCGCGGGGAACGACGGGCCGCCGGGCCGCGGTCTCGTTCGGCGAAGGCGATCGGCAAGTACCGAAAAAGCGGCACGAGGCCGATGCCACGGGGTTTTCGCGGCAGCATATACGATATCCGTCGTTTGCGAGGGGGCGGTAACTACCCTACAATCGCCGGAGTGGTCAGAACAAGCCCTCGCCGCACGGCCGGACGGGGTTGCCCATCGTGTCGGCATTACATCGCGTGATGGTGGGTCGCGACAAACCGAACCGGTCGACGTAAGGTAAATATATCCCCGCAAACCAACATAAGGATGTCCTCGGCTATGGAACACCAACTGCCCCCGCTGCCGTACGCAAAAGATGCATTGCAACCGCATATGTCGGCTGAAACGCTCGAGTACCACTATGGCAAGCATCACCAGACGTACGTCACGAATCTGAACAAGCTGATTCCGGGCACGGAATTCGAAAGCTTGACCCTCGAAGAGATCGTCAAGAAGTCGTCCGGTGGCGTGTTCAACAACGCCGCCCAGATTTGGAACCACACGTTCTTCTGGAACTGCCTGTCGCCGAACGGCGGTGGCGCACCCACCGGTGCACTGGCGGACGCCATCACGGCGAAGTGGGGCAGCTACGACAAGTTCAAGGAAGCGTTTGCCGCCGCCGCGGCCGCCAACTTCGGATCGGGCTGGACCTGGCTGGTCAAGAAGGCCGATGGTTCGGTGGACATCGTATCGACCAGCAACGCCGCTACGCCGCTGACGTCCGATGCCAAGGCATTGCTGACGATCGATGTGTGGGAGCACGCTTACTACATCGACCACCGCAATTCCCGCCCGAACTTCCTGGCGGCATTCTGGAATATCGTGAATTGGGATTTTGCCGCGAAGAACTTCGCCTGATGACCCTGGTCGGCATGACGAATCGCTTTTTCCGCATGGCGATGTGATGCCGGGATAGACGGGCATCCCTCGCGGTTTGCTGGTCCGCGCCAGATGGCGCCAAGCCCCCCATTCGTGAACTGCATCTCAAAGGTCGGACGCGTGTCCGACTGTTGGAGCGCTGTTCACGCTGGGGGGTTTTATTGGTTGACGGTGCCGAGACACCGCGCGTGATAACGAACGCGCACCGACGCTCGACATTTTTTCAGTGCCTTAGTCCTGCATCGGCTTCAACGCTTTCATGTCACGCAACAGCACCGCATGGAACTGATTGGGCTCCTGCATTTGCGGCGCATGGCCGGCATCGGGGAAGGTCTCCAGGATCACATTCGGGATGACCGCCGCCGCATGTTGTGCCAGCGCCGGATAGTTGCCCAGGGTCGGGCGGATATCGGCGGGGGCGTACTCCTTGCCAATGGCCGTCGTATCTTTTGCGCCGATCATCAACACGGTAGGCACCTTGATCTGCGGCAGCTCGTAGAACACCGGTTGATTCAGGATCATGTCATACAGCAATGCCGAATCCCACGCGACGACATCGCGCTGCGGACCCCGGTACATCCCGGCCAACATCTGCACCGATGGCTCGTAATCCGCGCGCCATTGCCCAGCGAAATAGGTGTTTTTCTCATAGTTGCGGATGCGGTCCGCCGTGGTCTTCTGCTCCCGCGCGTACCAATCGTCGACGGAGATCGGAGGTACGCCTTTCGCACGCCAATCTTCTAGCCCGATAGGATCGACGAGTACCAACTGTTCCGTTTGCTTCGGATAGGTTAATGCGTACCGGATACCAAGCATGCCGCCGGTCGAATGACCGACGATCGTTGCCTTGTCGATGGAAAGAGACTGCAGCAGCGCCTGGGTGTTGCGGGCGAGTTGTGCAAAGGAGAATTGATAGGCCTGTGGTTTGTCCGATTTGCAGAAGCCGATCTGGTCGACGGCGATGACCCGATACCCGGCCTGGTGCAAGGCGCCGATCGTCGGCCCCCAGGTTGCCGCGCAGTAGTTTTTCCCATGTAGCAGCACGGCGGTGCGGCCATTCGCGGTTTCCGGGCGCGGTGCGACGTCCATGTAAGCCATGTGCAGCGTCTGACGTTGGGACTGGAACGTAAAGTAGGAAACGGGATAGGGATAATCAAAACCTTGCAGTTCCGGTCCATAAACAGGCCCGTCGGTTTCTGCCTGCGCCGTCATTGGATGCAACGACAGTGTTAACGCAGTCGCAAGCACCGTACGGATCCCCATTACCGTAAAACGTGGGAGTCGAGAGGACATTCTTAGCAAAGGGAAACATCGGAGAAGGCGCGGACGAGCATCGTCGGGCGCCCGGGTCCTTATTCACTCAGGTCACGGGCGCGGACAAATGTTGGTATACAACGGTACTCGCCACGGAGTGCGGGCAGACGTCCCGGCCTGTCAATATGCCACGATCTGGTACGCCGCCGCGATCATTGGAGCATCGATTGATGAATGTCAGCTTAAGCGCCGGGAGGTGACGGGCATCTGCGGTTGCACGGTATCGCGATGCCGTTGACTGGGCATCGCGAGTGGTCACGGACGGATGCCGCGCAAACCGTCGCACTTATAACGTTCGATGACATTGCCATCGGCATCCACGCTTTCCAGCTTTACGTCGAAGCCCCATAGCCGCGTCATATGGCGCAAGACTTCGTCGGTCGACGTATCCAGCGGACGATTATCGGCGCGAACGTGTCGCAATGTCAGGCTGCGGTCGCCACGCCGATCCACCGACCATACCTGAATGTTCGGCTCCCGATGGTGCAGGTCATACTGCTTGGACAACGCCTGCCGGACGTAACGATAGCCGCTCTCGTCATGGATGGCGGAAATCGCCAGCGCATCGTCGCGTTCGTCATCCAGCACCGAGAAGAAGCGCATGTCGCGAATGACCTTTGGCGACAGGTACTGCGCGATGAAACTCTCGTCCTTGAAATTGCGCATGGCGTAGTGCAACGTTTCCAGCCAGTCGGAGCCCGCCATGTCCGGGAACCAGTACCGATCTTCGTCGGTCGGGTGTTCGCAAATGCGCCGGATATCAGTCATCATCGAGAAACCGAGCGCGTACGGATTGATCCCAGTGTAGTACGGCTTGCTGACCGGTGGCTGGAAGACCACATTGCTATGCGAATGAAGAAACTCCATCATGAAGCCGTCTGTCAACTTGCCTTGGTCGTACAGGGTATTCAACAAGGTGTAGTGCCAGAAAGTGGCCCATCCCTCATTCATGACTTGCGTCTGACGCTGCGGGTAAAAATACTGCGCGACCTTGCGAACAATCCGGATGACTTCGCGTTCCCATGGCTCGAGTAATGGTGCCTTCTTCTCCGCGAAGTAGAGCAGATTTTCCTGCGGCTCTTCCGGGAAACGCTCTTCCATCGCGTCGATCGTTTCGATCTTCCGCGGCGGTAGCGTTCGCCATAATTCATTGATTTGCGACTGCAAGTACGCTTCACGTTCGCGTTGCCGCACGCGTTCCTTCTCGAGCGACAATTTCTGCGGACGTTTGTACCGATCCACACCATAGTTCATCAAGGCATGGCACGAATCGAGCAGTTCCTCGACACGGTCCAGCCCATGCCTTTGCTCGCATTCGGCGATATAGTTCTTTGCGTACACCAGGTAGTCGATGATTGCGCTGGCGTCGGTCCACATCTGAAAAAGGTAATTACCCTTGAAGAACGAATTATGACCATACGCCGCATGCGCGATCACCAGCGCCTGCATGGTCAGCGTGTTCTCCTCCATCAAATACGAGATACAAGGATTTGAGTTGATGACGATCTCGTACGCGAGACCCATCTGCCCGCGACGATAGCCTTTCTCGGTCGATAGGAAATGCTTGCCAAACGACCAGTGACGGTAATTGACCGGCATGCCGATTGACGCATAGGCATCCATCATCTGCTCGGAGCTGATGATCTCGAGCTGGTTCGGATACGTATCGAGTTTGTATGCCTTTGCGGCGGCGGCGATATGGTCGTTGTATTGCTCGATCAGTTCGAACGTCCAGTCCGACGGATTTGGCAACGGGTCACGCTTTGTCGCCACGCCACTTGCGGTTTTCGATACGCGTTGCGCTACTTCATTTGCCTGGTCGATCAACGTATTCGTCTCGCCCATCGCTTTCCCCTCTGCGCTCCCGGCTGGGAGCGCGCAAACGGATCAATATCCCGGATCAGCCTTGCTTCGCATTCGCGCGTTTTTCAAACAGCTCGCGGAACACTGGATAGATATCCGCGGCCGTTTGCACTTTCTTCATTGCGAACTGCGGATGATCCACCGCCATCTGTTCGTATTCCTGCCATAGATTCTGCTCTTCCGGCGCGACCTGGATATAGGCGAAATACCGACAAGCGGGCAGGATGTCCTTGCTCAACAGTTGCCTGCACTTTGGCGAATCGTCATTCCAGTTGTCACCATCCGATGCCTGTGCACCATAGATGTTCCATTCGTTGGGCGAATACCGCTCCTCGATGATCTTCGCCATCAGTTCCAGCGCACTGGATACCACCGTACCGCCGCTCTCTCGGGAGTGGAAGAACGTTTCCTCATTCACTTCATCGGCGCGTGTATGGTGACGGATGAAAACCATCTCGATACGCTCATAGTTCCGCGTCAAGAACAGATACAACAGGATGAAGAAACGCTTCGACAAGTCCTTTCGTTGCTCGTCCATTGATCCTGAAACGTCCATCACACAGAACATCACCGCCTGGCTCGACGGCATGCTTTGCCGCGTGCGATTGACGTAGCGCAAGTCGAATGGATCGATAAACGGAATGCGCGCGATACGTCCTTCCAGCGCGATGATCTCCGCTTTCAACTTCTTGATCTCGTCCAACCTGGCGGGATCGGCCGGGATAGCTGGCGCGCGTTCCAGCGTTTGCAACCGTTCCTTCATCTCACGCACTTCCGCGGACAGCGGGCCGCCCAGCGCGATACGCCGGCCGAGCGCGCCGCGCAGTGAACGTACGATATGGATATTGTTTGGCGTGCCTTCCGCCGCATAGCCAGCCCTGACGCTTTTCCAATTAGGAACCGTCAGGAATTCATTCGCGATCATCCGTGGCAGTTCGAGATCCTCGAAGAAATACTGCATGAATTCTTCGCGACTCAATTCGAAGGCAAATTCATCTTCCCCTTCGCCGTCCTTGCTGGCCTGGCCACTGCCGGAACCCGCACCGCCCCCTCCACCATTGGGGCGCTGGATACGGTCACCGCGCATGTAGTCCGAATTGCCCGGGTGCACCATTTCGCGCGTACCACCGGGACCGTGTCCGAACACGGGTTCCGATACATCCCTGCGGGGAATCGTTATTTTTTCCGACTTCTCGATATCCTTGATGCCACGGTCCCGGATTGCTTCGGTTACCGCGCCACGGATATGACTGCGAAAGCGCCGCAGAAAGCGTTCGCGATTGGCGATGCTTTTGTTTTTGCCGGAAAGTCTGCGGTCGATAATTTGCGGCAAGATGCGTCTCCATCTGATGAGTCGTCGCGGGGCGCCCTCACCGCACGCGTGTACACGTGGATGGACTATTGGACACCGCCACACGCCGTGCGGCACCGCCTGCGCATCGCGCAGGCGATGCCGATGGCATCACGACGCTTTGCGTACGCGCAGATACCACTCACACAGCAGGCGCACCTGCTTGGGCGTATATCCCTTTTCGACCATCCGATTGACAAATTCGTCGTGCTTGCGCTGCTCTTCCGCCGAGCCCTTCGCATTGAACGACACGACAGGCAACAGCTCCTCCGTGTTCGAGAACATCTTTTTCTCGATCACCCTGCGCAGTTTCTCATAACTGGTCCAGTGCGGATTGTTGCCCGCATTGCCGGCCCGCGCACGCAGCACGAAATTGACGATCTCGTTACGGAAATCCTTCGGATTGCTGATGCCCGCCGGCTTCTCGATTTTCTCGAGTTCGGCGTTCAGCGCAGCCCGGTCAAAACTTTCGCCCGTATCGTGATCGCGGAATTCCTGGTCCTGAATCCAGAAATCCGCATAAGTGACATAACGGTCAAAGATGTTTTGTCCATACTCCGAATACGATTCGAGGTATGCCGTCTGAATTTCCTTTCCGATAAATTCAACGTAGCGAGACGCCAACTGGTCCTTGACGAAGGACAGGTACTTTTGTTCCTGTTCCGCCGGGAATTGTTCGCGCTCGATCTGTTGCTCCAGCACGTACATCAAATGCACCGGGTTGGCGGCTACTTCGGTCGAGTCGAAATTGAATACCCGCGACAAGATCTTGAACGCGAAGCGCGTGGACGTACCGTTCATCCCTTCGTCGACACCGGCAAAATCACGATACTCCTGATACGACTTCGCCTTTGGATCGGTATCTTTCAAATTCTCGCCGTCATACACCTGCATCTTCGAATAGATGCTGGAGTTTTCAGGTTCATGGAGCCGCGTCAGCGCCGAGAACTGTGCCATCATCTTCAACGTGCCCGGCGCGCAGATCGCATCGGCCAGCGAAGAATTACGCAGCAGTTTCTCGTAAATACGGACTTCTTCGCTCACGCGCAGGCAATACGGGACCTTGACGATATAAATCCGGTCGAGCATTGCCTCGTTGTTCTTGTTGTTGCGGAACACCTTCCATTCAGACTCATTCGAGTGCGCAAGAATGATTCCGTCGAACGGGATCGCGCCAAATCCTTCCGTCCCCTTGAAGTTGCCTTCCTGCGTTGCCGTCAACAACGGATGCAGCACCTTGATCGGCGCTTTGAACATTTCAACGAATTCGAGTAAACCCTGATTCGCCAGGCAAAGGCCACCGGAATAGCTGTATGCGTCGGCATCATCCTGGGAAAACTGTTCAAGTTTTCGGATGTCGACCTTGCCCACCAACGACGAAATGTCCTGGTTATTTTCATCACCGGGCTCGGTCTTCGCAATGCCCAATTGACGCAGCACGGACGGGTAGCGCTTCACTACCTTGAACTGGCGGATGTCACCGTTGTATTCGTGCAGCCGTTTGACCGCCCACGGGCTCAGGATGCTCTTCAAGTAACGGCGCGGAATGCCAAATTGTTCTTCGAGGATCGGCCCATCCTCCTCGTAGTCGAACAGACCTAATGGCGATTCGTTGACTGGAGAATCCTTGATCGAATAGAAAGGCACGCGCTCCATCAATTGCTTGAGCCGTTCAGCGATCGACGACTTCCCGCCGCCCACCGGCCCCAGCAGATAGAGAATTTGTTTCTTTTCCTCGAGGCCTTGCGCCGCGTGGCGGAAATACGAGACAACTTGCTCGATGACTTCTTCCGCGCCGTAGAATTCGCGGAAGGCCGGGTAGATCTTCATCACCTTGTTCGCGAAGATGCGCGACAGGCGGGGATCATTGCGCGTATCGAGGGCTTCGGGCTCACCGATGGCCATCAACATGCGCTCGCTGGCGCTCGCGTATACCGATGGATCCTTCTTACAAAGCTCGAGATACTCTTCGAGCGTGAACTCTTCCTCGCGTGACTTGTCAAAACGGGTCGCGAAACTGCTATAGATATCCATGCTTTCCCCTCGCCAACGTGAAACGAATACCCGGTAAAACGTGATGCTTCGCCGGTCTGTCCAGTTATTGCCAAGAATTGCATTTGATCCGGGTCTTTTCTCACCAGTCTATGTACCATTGTGCGCTCAACCCGTGCCGATTGTTGTCTTAACACGTTACCGGATGCCATTGCATCCGGGTGGTGGTTGCGCACTGGTGGTACCGCTCACCTTGTCTGGCGCACTTTACGCCAAATGTTACGAGCAGCGAGAAACGGACCGCATGAGTCACATGGTAAGCCAATGTCCGACGATGCGGGGCCGTAAAATAATGGCCCGAATAGGGGTGGGTGTTTTGCAACAGCCACACCCGTAGATCGTGGCGCCGTATCCGCGTACCGAGAAAAGCAAAGGCGAGCCCGGAATATCAGGCTCGCCTTTGATACAGCATAGGATTACTGCTTACGAATCAGAATGCATGTCGCAGACCAACACGACCTGAAATCTGGGTCTTGTTATCGGTGGGTCCAACACCGTTGATGAATGTGCCGCCGTCCTTCGCGTTACGTTGCGCGGCGACGGTAATATACACTTCCGAGCGACGCGACAAAGCGTAATTCGCACCTGCGGTCACCTGATGGAATTGAATTTTCTGTCGGGAATCGCCCGTATTATTCTCGTCGCCCCGGGTGAACGTGTAACCAAGACCAAGTCCCACGGCTGAAGTCACCTGATAGGTACCGCTGATTTCAGCAATATGCATCTTACGATCGTGGGAATTATCGAACGTTCCCAGCTTTGTCCGAACGTTGCTATATGTCGCGGCAATGCTCGCCGGACCGAACGTATAGGAACCGCCTACAGCACCTACCCGATAACGCGACTGTACGTTACCGATGTCGCTAGCCCCTAACTTTGTGGCCAAACCCTGCGCTGCCTCATTGCCAAGCCTGCGGTAAGACGTCAACAAAGGATTGAAATTCGCATTCTTGGAATCCGTATAGGCCAAACCGAACTTGAACGGGCCATTGTCATATCCGGCGCCTGCCGACCATACGAGATTTTCGCGGTTTGCGCCCGCTACACCATGAATGCTGACGGCTCCACCAAAGTAGAAGCCGGAAAATGACGGGCTGACATACTTGATTGAGTTCTGTAACTGGTTCGAATAGTCGAAATTATTCAGGTCATATCGCGCACCGCCCATGGTCCGCGCATACCGTGCAACCTGGCTGAACGGGGCAACGAAGTCGACCACCATGTCGGACTGACGACCAAACGACACGCTACCGAAGTCACGGCTGCGCAAACCCACCAAGGCTTTCCGATTGAAGATCGTGCCATCTTCCGCGAATTTACCGTTCGCGAGATTAATGCCACTCTCGACATTGAAGAACGCGCTCAGGCCAGCGCCCAGGTCTTCCGACCCACGAAGACCCCAGCGGCTGCCTTCCAGGCCACCTGCGGGGTAGAGCGCGACCTGCCGCCCTTGATTCTCGTTGACTCCTGAGACTTTCGACGTGTAGCCGACGGATTGGTCCAGCACGCCATACAACGTCACGCTACTTTGTGCCTGAGCACCTGCCGCGCAGGCTAGCGCTGCTACCGCGAAAAGCGTCTTCTTCATGTGTAATCTCCGATCCAGTTTTTCGTCGCGCCCTTGAATCGGCCTATCAAGGCCGGAAGGCGGGACATAAGCGAGAAGCTGGAACGGAAATTAACAACATTGTTTCGTCAAACGAAACAATGTTCGTCAAAAATAATTATTTGACGCTACAGATGCAACAATTGGCTGTGAGAGGTATTGCTGCGAAACGGACGTGACGCTAGCCATCGGCATGGGCATCGGCCTCGATAGTGCAAAGAACGGGCTATTCGAATGCCCCGCCACGCGACGTTCCCGAGATCGGCGCGGTGTTACCCACACGGCGACCGACAGGCGGCAAGGGGACGACGAGCGGTGGGGTATGCATGGCTTCCTCGGCATCAAGCCATTCCTGCAGCACCTGGAGCGGCATGGCCAGTTCGCGGGCAACAGCGTCCGGCGCCTTGCCTTCCAGCAGTACGCGTTCGAGCGCAGCCCGCTTGAATGCGTGACTGAAAAAACTTCGGGGAATTTCGTAGCCCGCCATGACCGCTCCCTCCTTCGATTTTACCGCGCTCGCTGTCGCCAATGAGCGATACCGGGGTGAATACCCCGGTTGGATGTTCTATGCGAGGAAGAAGGCGCGGACAAACGTTCGAACGCTAGAGGGCGCGGCATTCCTCGCACAACAGCTGCGGGAATCCGTCACGCCAGCACCGGACACGGAAGGACCGGGCGACGGCTCACGTCATGCAACGCGCAGCCAGTGGAGTGATCACGATACTCCGGATTGGTGAACGAAACATGACACCGCAGTGACAAATATTTTCAACGTATGACATAACGCAAAAAAAAAGCAAAGACACATGACAAGAAACACGCCGCATGCCGCTTATTTCGTGCCTTTCGCGCTGATGATCGCGTCGGCCACGTTGCGGGGCGCATCCGAGTAATGCTTGAACTCCATGGTATACGTAGCGCGTCCTTGTGTGGCGGATCGGAGGGATGTGGAATACCCGAACATTTCCGCCAGCGGCACCTCGGCTCGAACAATCTTGCCACCGCCGCCCGGAGTGTCGTCCATGCCCTGGACAATGCCACGTCGGGACGACAGATCGCCCATGACGTTGCCCATGAATTCCTCGGGCGTTTCCACTTCCACCGCCATCATCGGCTCAAGCAAGCTCGGTTGCGCACGTCGCATGGCGTCCTTGAATGCCATCGACCCGGCCATCCGGAAGGCGTTTTCGTTCGAATCCACGTCGTGGTACGAACCGAACGTCAACGTGACCTTGACGTCGACAACCGGATAGCCCGCCAGGATGCCGGCTTTCAGGGTGTCCTGAATGCCCTTGTCCACGGCCGGGATATATTCCCGTGGCACGACGCCGCCCTTGATTGCATCGATGAATTCGTAGCCCTTGCCGGCCTCGTTGGGCTCGAGGGTGATCACGGCGTGGCCGTACTGGCCGCGGCCGCCTGACTGCTTGACGAACTTGCCATCTACGTCCTTCGCCGTGCCTCGCACTGTCTCGCGATACGCCACCTGTGGTTTGCCCACTGTTGCTTCCACATTGAATTCGCGTCGCATCCGATCGACGAGAATTTCGAGGTGCAACTCGCCCATGCCCGATATGATCGTCTGACCCGATTCCTCGTCGGTCTGTACGCGGAACGACGGGTCTTCCTGCGCCAAGCGATTCAGCGCAATCCCCATTTTTTCCTGGTCCGCCTTTGTCTTGGGTTCGATCGCCTGCGAAATAACCGGCTCCGGGAACACCATCCGTTCGAGGATGATGACCGCGTTGGGGTCACATAGCGTGTCTCCGGTTGTCGCTTCCTTCAGCCCCACCGCCGCCGCGATGTCGCCCGCGTAGACTTCCTTGATTTCCTCGCGCTGGTTGGCATGCATCAGCAGAATACGTCCGAGACGTTCCTTCTTTTGCTTGACCGAGTTGTACAGCGTCTCGCCGGACGTCACCGAGCCGGAGTACACCCGGAAAAAGATCAACTGTCCGACAAACGGATCGGTCATGATCTTGAACGCCAGCGCCGAGAATTTTTCCGCATCCGATGGCTTGCGTTCGGCCTCCTGGTCGTTTTCGAGGACACCCTTGATTGCGGGGACGTCGATTGGTGACGGCAGGTATTCGATCACGGCATCGAGCATTGCCTGTACGCCTTTGTTCTTGAAGGCGCTGCCACATAGCATCGGCATGATCTCGCCCTTGATCGTGCGTGCGCGCAAGGCTTGCTTGATTTCTTCCTCGGTCAGCTTTTCGCCGCCAAGGTATTTGTCGAGCAAGTCCTCGCTCGCTTCCGCCGCGGCCTCGACCATTTTTTCATGCCACTCCTGCGCGAGCGCGACCAGATTCTCGGGGATGTCACCGTACGTGAACTTGACGCCCTGGGAAGCGTCATCCCAGATGATCGACTTCATCTTGACGAGATCGACAACGCCCTGGAAATGGTCTTCCGCGCCGATCGGAATCTGAAGAGGGACCGGATTGCCCTTGAGCCGGGCGATGATCTGATCGCGAACGCGGAAGAAGTTGGCCCCGACCCGATCCATCTTGTTGACGAACGCAAGTCGTGGGACACCATATTTATTGGCTTGTCGCCAGACCGTCTCGGACTGGGGCTGCACGCCCCCCACGGAGTCGTAGACCATGCAGGCGCCATCGAGTACGCGCATCGAACGTTCGACTTCGATCGTGAAGTCGACGTGTCCGGGCGTGTCGATGATATTAATGCGATGTTCCGGAAAATTCCCGGCCATGCCTTTCCAGAACGTCGTGGTTGCGGCGGACGTGATGGTGATCCCGCGCTCCTGCTCCTGCTCCATCCAATCCATCGTCGCAGCGCCTTCATGCACTTCGCCGATTTTGTGATTCACACCGGTATAGAACAGGATGCGTTCAGTCGTCGTGGTCTTGCCGGCGTCGATGTGCGCGCTGATGCCGATATTACGGTAGCGCTCGATGGGGGTTTTGCGGGGCACGGTGTCTCTCCAGAGAGGGGCCGCTGCCAGCCGAAGGGCGAAGGGGGCGAAACAATCAGATTACCGCCCCAGGCAGCGGTTCATATTGCAAGCGTCAGCATACTCCAAGCGCCTGGGGAACGTGCGTAAGCCCCATTGCGGGGCGGTGGCGTTGTCGCGGGTGCTACTGCGCGCCACCACTGGTAAGGCCATCGATCCGCATGCCAGGCTTGATGCCATGGCTGGCGAACCATCCTTTTTCCATCTCCAGCGCATAACGAACCGCGCGGGTCGGACAATGATTATTCTCGGTTTCCGCCTGCATCTCGTCGATATCGGTGATCGTGCCGTCATCGCCAATAAACGCGATCGATAGCGGGATGAGCGTGTTTTTCATCCAGAAGCAATGTCCCGCGCGATCTGGAAAGACGAATAGCATGCCGGCATTTTTCGCCAGTGATTTGCGATACATCAGACCTTGTTCGCGATCCGCATCATTCGCCGCCACTTCCGCATGAATGACATTGATGCCAGCGCTGAGTGTCACAGTCGGAAAGTCGCCCGGCTGCTTGATCGGCGGCGTGGCCCCAGCCAGCGGCTGGGCGACGGCGGGCGCCACCGGCAGCGCCAGGGCGGCCACCATGCCCGTGATCGCGACGGCAGCGGACAGGCCGGCGCGAGGCGGTAAGGGGTGCATTGCAGCCCGTCGCGTCAAACGCGACATGATCTGGTCGGCAATGTCCCGTAGGGACCGGCGCGGCGACAACCGCGGTGACAGAAGCTTCATCAGGCGATTCAAGAGGATCACTCCGTCTAAAGGAATGTGCAAGATGGTACTGCACAATTGAAAACAGGCGGATACCCGGTGGGTGATCCGCCTGCTTGGCGCGTATTGCGCAGCGAGAGCCGTCGGCCGCCGCTGTGTGAAGCCGGTGAGGCCTCCCGCGGCGCGGGCCTGAGCTGCTTACTTGGCAGCCGAAGCGGCCGAAGCCGAAGATGCCTTCTTGGCGTGCTTCTTGGCAGCGTGCTTCTTATGCGTCGACTTCTTAGCCGTCGAAGCGGCTGCCGGTGCAGCAGCGTCCGAAGCCGGGGTTTGCGCGAAAGCAGCGGTTGCGAACAGGCCAACGATCACGGCAGCGATCAGTTTCTTCATGACGTCCTCGATATCTCGAAATTTGGTTAAGACCGGCCGTCTTTTGCGGCCTGTCATAGCCAATAACGCACCCCGGCGACATCGGTTGACATCGAATGCAAACTTTTTTGCCAGACTGTCCCAGGTACGCGCACGTCGCTGTACCGGTCTGGGCTGGGCGCATGGGTTATCGTTTCCAGGGGGCACCGGGCGCCAGCGGGACGTAGGCACCCGGCGCAAGTCCCAGCGCGAACAGGTCCACCGCGCCAATGGCAACGCGAACCAGGCGCAGAGTGGGATATCCCACCGCCGCCGTCATGCGGCGCACTTGTCGGTTCTTGCCCTCGCTGATTTCCACTGCAATCCAACTGGTTGGGATCGTGGCCCGGAAGCGGACCGGCGGGTCGCGAGGCCAGAGATTGTCCGGAGTGGCAATGCGCCATGCCTTTGCCGGCGCCGTCCTGAAATCGCCGAGGTCCACGCCTTGTGCCAGGCGGGCGAGTGCCGCGTCATCGGGTTCGCCGTCTACCTGGGCCCAGTAACGTTTGACCAGCTTCTGGCGCGGTTCGGCGATGCGCGCCTGCAGCGCGCCGTCGTCGGTCAGGAGCAACAAGCCCTCGCTGTCGGCGTCCAGTCGCCCGGCCGGATAGATATCGGGCAGCGGGACATGCGCGGCAAGGGTCGGACGGCTGGGGTGAGACGAAAATTGGCAGATCGTGCCAAAGGGTTTGTTCAGGGCGAGCAATGACATAACGGGGTGAGAGCTGGCGCGAGGACGCAGCGAACGTCGTAGCGGCGGATGGCTGGCCGATAACGCCGCCGACTTCGGGAAAATCGCGCGATCAGAGCGTAAAATACCATGTCCAGGGCATCTCGCGCCCGTATGCCGTCGAGTGGAGTCGAACAATGCCGTACCAGCACATTCAGGTTCCTGCCGAAGGCGCACGTATCGTCGTGCGCGACGATCACACATTGACGGTACCGGATAACCCGATCATTCCGTTTATCGAAGGGGATGGTGTCGGCGTGGATATCACGCCGGTGATGATCAAGGTCGTCGATGCCGCGATCCGCGCCGCCTACACGGGGCGGCGCCGGATTCACTGGATGGAAATCTATGCGGGGGAGAAAGCGCATCGGTTATATGGCGATACCGTATGGCTACCGGACGAAACATTGCAAGCATTGCGCGATCATGCAGTGGCCATCAAGGGACCGCTCACTACTCCCGTCGGCAAAGGGTATCGTTCGTTGAACGTCGCGCTTCGGCAGAAACTCGATTTGTATGTCTGCTTGCGTCCCATCCAGTATTTCGACGGCGTGCCGTCGCCGTTACGTGAACCGCAACACACGGACATGGTGGTGTTTCGGGAAAACTCGGAAGACGTCTATGCCGGTATCGAGTGGGCGGCAGGCACGCCGGAAGCGCAGAAATTGATCCGATTCCTGCGCGAGGAAATGGGTGTGACGGGCCTGCGGTTTCCTGATACATCTTCCATTGGTCTCAAGCCGGTGTCCAGCGAAGGAACCAAGCGCCTGGTGCGCAAGGCGATTCAGTACGCCATCGATCACGACCGTCGGTCGGTGACGCTTGTCCACAAGGGCAACATCATGAAGTTCACGGAGGGGGCGTTTCGCGATTGGGGTTATGAGGTGGCGCTGGAAGAGTTTAGCGGCAAACTGATCGACGATGGTCCATGGGTCAGCATCCGGAATCCGCGCACCGGCGAGGATATTACGATCAAGGATGCCATTGCCGACGCATTTCTCGAACGCACGCTGTTGCGCCCACGTGAATATGATGTCATCGCGACGCTTAACCTGAATGGCGACTATGCGTCAGACGTATTGGCCGCACAGGTGGGAGGGGTGGGAATCGCGCCAGGCGCGAACATGTCCGACGACATCGCGATTTTCGAGGCAACGCATGGCACGGCGCCAAAATATGCAGGGAAGAACTATGTGAATCCGGGATCGGAAATTCTGTCCGCGGCAATGATGCTACGGCATATGGGATGGATCGAGGCGGCGGACGCCATCGTCGATGCAATGCGCAAGACGATCTCGCAGAAACGGGTGACCTACGATTTCGCGCGCTTGATGTCAGGCGCGGAACAAGTCAGTTGTTCGGGGTTCGGCGACGCCCTGATTGACAATTTGTAGCCAGGGCAATGCGTTTGCGCAAACGGCCCAACCCCTGTCTGACGCGCATCTCTACCGGGTGAGAGCGGGGCGAGAGAAGAGCGGGCGGTTTGCGTTCCCTGCTAGTAGCGAAGCAGGCGGGCCAGCAAACGATAACTTCGCTTATCCTGCCCCCACACCTTTCCTGTTAGAAAAGGTATCGCTTCTCTACAGCAGTACTGGCGTCATCGTCCTGTATCGTGGGCGTTTGCCGGCGTGAGGCAGGATGATCGAGCCGGATATCAGATCAGGCGGCTTCCTGAATATTGGACGCTTGCTTGCCTTTTGGGCCTTGCACGACCTCGAAGCTCACTTTTTGCCCTTCCTTGAGTGTCTTGAAGCCGCTCATCTGGATGGCGGAAAAATGCGCGAAAAGATCTTCGCCGCCTTCGTCCGGGGTGATAAAGCCAAAACCCTTTGCATCATTGAACCACTTCACCGTCCCTGTTGCCATACTGCATCCCCTCTGAAGCGCTTTCTCGCTCAACTGTCACTGAATACCGCCATGGAACAGCACGCGGTCCATTGGAATGGGGTCGCGGCCTAGCGGCAGGCCAAAGCACATTCCCCTGTAAGTACTGGTGTAAGGGAAGATGCTTTTTGATTTTTGAGGCTCTTTATTCGACTGTCAAGCGTTTTTTTGTCACGCGCTTATACGTAGTTCGCATGGCGCGCAAGTGCGCCGCGCAGGCGTTTCTCTCTAGGGGAAGACCCTGATCGGCAAACGTGTTTCACTATTCGTCGTCCCGACTTTTCCGCAGGGCGGTCGCGCCGTAAAAAAATTTCCCTGATGGCGTGGCTGTCTAAAAACAAGACACAAATGGGATGTGTCCATTGTATGACGGGCATTCCCGGGCGCTTTTCCGTCTTCCATCGAGGGGTATTGTGATAACGCAGCGCTCGATCTTGAAAACGGCGATAATCGCCCAAGATAGCTGTCAAGACGCAATGTTCGCGGCAAGGCTGTTCAAGCGGTTTCGAGGTTGGAGCGCGCGACATTTCCGGCAGTTGAACGCTGCGTGCGATCTGAGTCTCTTCCCCATAGTGAGTGCAATGCGTTTGGCCTGCATGCCTTGCGCCTTGTGTTGTCGTGGTATCGGTCAGATTGCCCGATACACTACATGACGTCGGCGGCAACGTTCGACCGTTGCTGTAAACGCAAAGGCGCATTCCCGATCAGGTTCGGATTGCAGGGCGGCGCGAGATGTTTAGAATGGACGTATGGCGATCATCCCGAACAAGCAGGACGGAACCGTTCTAGAGCGGCAGGAGCAAAAGCTAAAGCCGCCGCCGATGTTCAAGGTCGTGCTGTTGAATGACGACTTCACGCCGATGGAGTTCGTGATCTTGATCATTCAGCAATACTTCAACAAGGATCGTGAGACGGCTTCACAGATCATGCTGAAGGTTCATCGCGAGGGCAGGGGAGTTTGTGGGGTCTATTCGCGAGATGTCGCGGCGACCAAAGTTGAGCAAGTCGTTACCCATGCGCGGCAAGCGGGCCATCCGCTGCAGTGTGTGATGGAGGAAGCATGATTGCCCAGGAACTGGAAGTCAGTCTGCACATGGCGTTTATGGAAGCGCGTCAGGCGCGCCATGAATTCATTACGGTCGAGCACTTGTTGTTGGCGTTGTTGGATAATCCGACCGCTGCCGAGGTGCTGCGTGCCTGCGCGGCAAATATCGACGATCTGCGTCAGAATCTGCGTAATTTCATCCACGATAATACGCCGACGGTACCTGGGACCGATGACGTCGACACGCAGCCGACGCTGGGTTTTCAGCGCGTGATCCAGCGCGCGATCATGCACGTGCAATCGACGTCGAACGGCAAGAAGGAAGTCACGGGCGCTAATGTGCTTGTCGCGATCTTCGGCGAGAAGGATTCGCACGCGGTGTATTACCTGCAGCAGCAGGGCGTGACGCGTCTGGATGTGGTCAACTTCATTTCGCATGGCATCGCCAAGACCGGCGCGGGTGATCAGGCCAAGGCGGCCGATGCGAGCGTTGAAGCCGAAGAAGGTGGCGCGCAGAAGGAAACGCCGCTTGCGCAATTCACACAGAATCTCAACCAGTCGGCGAAGGATGGCCGTATCGATCCGCTGATCGGCCGCGAGGCGGAAGTGGAACGGGTGGTTCAGGTGCTCTGCCGCCGTCGCAAGAATAATCCGCTGCTGGTTGGCGAGGCCGGGGTGGGCAAGACCGCGATCGCCGAAGGCCTGGCGTGGCGCATCACGCGCGGCGAGGTGCCGGATATTTTGTCCGACGCGATTGTCTATTCGCTTGACATGGGTGCGCTGCTGGCGGGCACGAAGTATCGCGGCGATTTCGAGCAGCGCTTGAAGACCGTGCTCAAAGAGCTGAAGGACCGCCCGCACGCGGTCTTGTTCATCGACGAAATTCATACGCTGATTGGTGCCGGTGCTGCTTCCGGCGGGACTCTCGACGCATCGAACTTGCTGAAGCCGGCGTTGTCCTCGGGCCAGTTGAAATGCATCGGTGCAACGACGTTTACCGAGTACCGTGGCATTTTTGAGAAAGACGCGGCGCTCTCGCGTCGCTTCCAGAAAATCGACGTGCCGGAGCCGACGGTCGAGCAGACAGTTGCCATCCTGCGCGGCTTGAAGTCGCGTTTCGAAGAGCATCACGGCGTCAAGTATTCGGCCGGGGCCTTATCGGCGGCGGCGGAGTTGTCGGCGCGCTTCATCACGGACCGCCATCTGCCGGACAAGGCGATTGATGTCATCGATGAGGCGGGTGCCGCACAGCGTATCCTGCCGAAGTCGAAGCAGAAGCGTACGATCGGAAAATCCGAGATCGAGGACATCATCTCGAAGGTGGCCCGTGTTCCACCGCAGAGTGTCTCGCAGGACGATCGCAGCAAGTTGCAGACGCTGGATCGCGATTTACGGTCGGTGGTGTTTGGTCAGGATCCCGCGATCGATGCGTTGGCCGCGGCAATCAAGATGGCGCGCGCGGGTTTGGGCAAGACCGACAAGCCGATTGGCTCTTTCCTTTTCTCCGGTCCGACCGGCGTCGGGAAGACCGAAGTCGCCAAGCAACTGGCTTTCACGCTGGGTATCGAGCTTATCCGTTTCGATATGTCGGAATACATGGAGCGTCATGCAGTCAGCCGCTTGATCGGTGCGCCGCCGGGCTACGTTGGCTTTGATCAAGGCGGTTTGTTGACGGAGGCCGTATCGAAGAAGCCACACTGCGTCTTGTTGCTGGACGAGATCGAGAAGGCGCACCCGGATATCTATAACGTCCTGTTGCAGGTGATGGATCATGGCACGTTGACCGATAACAACGGTCGCAAGTCCGACTTCCGTAACGTCATTATCATCATGACGACAAATGCGGGGGCGGAGGCAATGCAGAAGTCGACGATTGGTTTCACGACAAAACGTGAAACTGGCGACGAGATGGCCGACATCAAGCGGATGTTTACGCCGGAATTCCGGAACCGCCTGGATTCGATCATCAACTTCCGCGCGCTGGACGAAGAGATCATCTTGCGGGTGGTCGACAAGTTCTTGATGCAGCTTGAAGACCAATTGCACGAGAAGAAAGTGGACGTGCAATTCAGCGACGCGTTGCGCAAGCATCTGGCGAAACACGGTTTCGATCCGTTAATGGGCGCGCGACCGATGCAACGTTTGATCCAGGACACGATCCGCCGTGCATTGGCGGACGAACTGCTGTTTGGCAAGCTCGCAGCTGGTGGCCGCGTGGCGGTAGATGTCGACGAAGAAGGCAAGGTGCAACTGACATTCGATGACAGCGGTGCGCCGCGTAGCCCGAGTCCGGAAACGGTCGAGGTCGAGTAACGCGCACCCTTTCGCCGGGACGTGGCTGCGCGTGCAGCTGCGTCTTGTCTTCATCACGCGTGGCCACGCTAGCCTCCGCGTGAATAAAAAAACCCGTTCGTTTTCGACGAACGGGTTTTTTTATGGAAAGCTTATTCTTTGTTGTGAGCGCTGCTGCAGGATACGTAACGGCAGCCGGTCGTCTAGCGTGTACCGGTGCTGCCGAAGCCGCCCGTGCCGCGTTCACTGGCGGTGAATTCGTCGACGACATGAAATGTCGCTTGCACGACAGGGACGATCACCAATTGGGCGATCCGTTCCAGCGGTTCGATCGTAAAGGCAGTTTGACCACGGTTCCACGTCGACACCATCAATTGCCCTTGGTAGTCGGAATCGATCAGCCCGACCAGGTTACCGAGCACGATGCCGTGTTTATGGCCCAGTCCCGAGCGTGGCAGGATCATCGCTGCATAGCCCGGATCTTCGAGATGTATCGCAAGGCCGGTTGGAATCAGGGCCGTCTGTCCGGGTTCCAGCGTCACCGACGCATCCAGGCAGGCGCGCAGGTCAAGGCCGGCGCTTCCTGTGGTCGCGTAGGCAGGCAGGTGATCGCGCATGCGCGCATCGACTATCTTCAGTTGCAAGTTCATGGCTGAGGCACGGAAGGGGAGTGGGACCGGGTGACCCGCCGCGCGATCTCTTCGATCAAGCGTCGCGCGAGGGAGGCCTTGTCGCCGGGAGGAAGAGGGTGACGTCCTTCGTCGTCAAACAGCACGATCTCGTTGTCGTCTTTGCCGAAAGTCAGGTGACCCAGGTTGCCGACAAGTAGCGGCACACGCTTGCGTGCACGCTTCTCGGTCGCATGTGTGTCAAGGTCATTGGTTTCCGCGGCGAACCCGACGCAGTATGGCGGATTCGGGCCGTGCGCCACCTCGCGGAGAATGTCCGGATTTTCGACAAATGCCAGCGTCGGCGCCGGATCGTTGGAGCGTTTGATTTTTTCGGTCGCCGCGGCGGCGGGACGCCAGTCCGCCACCGCCGCCACCGCAATGAAAATGGGCCGATGGCCGACGTTCGACTGGTCCAGGCCACGGCGGTCGATATCGGACGGTCCTGCGTTCGTGTCCGGGGTATGCGTGAGCGCCGGGTGCTCCTCGTTGTCTTGCGACAGCAGTACCGCGTGCACCGCCGCGCGCATTTGCTGCGCGGTCTCCACATCGAGGCGACGCACGCCCCACGGCAGCGGCAACGCGGTCGGCCCGCTGATCAGCGTCACATCGGCCCCCGCATCAGCTGCGGCGCGTGCGATCGCGTAACCCATCTTGCCGCTCGATCGATTTGTGATGCCGCGTACGGGGTCAATTGGTTCGAACGTCGGACCCGCCGTGATCACCACGCGGTGGCCCTGGAGGCGCTTTGGCGTAAACCACGCGACAATCGCATCGCGAATCGCGTCGGCCTCAAGCATCCGGCCATCCCCCACTTCCCCGCAGGCTTGGTCGCCGGCGTCGGGACCCCAGATCGCAATGCCGTCGTGGCGCAACTGATGGGCGTTTCGCTGGGTCGCCGGATTGCTCCACATTTGCCGGTTCATCGCCGGGACGATCGCGAGTGGGCAATCTCGAGCAAGACACAGCGTCGACAACAAGTCGTTGGCCATGCCGTGCGCGAGCCGCGCCATGAAGTCCGCCGATGCCGGCGCGACCACAATGCCGTCTGCTCGGCGCGACAGATCGATATGCGCCATCCCATGGCCATCCTGGGATGTCCATTCGTCGAGGAATACGGGGTGGCCGGTCAGGGCCTGCATCGTCAACGGTGTGATAAAACGCGTGGCGGCTTCGGTCATCGCGACCTGCACCGTGGCGCCGGCCTTGATCAACAGGCGCGCCAATTCGGCCACCTTGTAGCAGGCAATGCCGCCTGTCAGACCAAGCACCAGATGCCTGCCCGCCAGCGGCCCGTTGGGATGCGCCGTCGCCATGCCGGTGCCGCGCATTCAACGGCTCCCGCGCACACGGCGCAGTTCATCCCACACCAGCAAGATCGCGCCGATGCAGATGCCGCTATCGGCCACGTTGAACGCCGGCCAATGCCATGCATTCACGTGAACGTCCAGAAAATCGATCACGTGACCATGAATCAGTCGATCAATGACATTGCCCAGTGCGCCGCCCATGATCAGCGACAGGGCAGTACAGAAAAGCCGTTGCCCGCTGTGCCGGCGCAAGAGATAGCAAATCACGAGCGCTGCAACCACGCCCAGCGCCGTGAATCCCCAGCGTTGCCAGCCGCCGGCCCCTGCCAGGAAGCTGAAGGCCGCACCGGGGTTATACACCAGCACCAGGTTAAAGAAGCGCGTTACCACACGACCTTCGCCATAGGCGAAGGTCTGCAGAATGGCGACCTTCGACAACTGGTCGAGCAGGATCACGATGACGGCCAGTCCAAGCCAGGGCAGTAGCGAGCCCCCAGCGCGGCTGCCCACGGCCATCGTTCGTCCTACGGATTTGCTCATTGCGTTGCTCCTGCCGGCCATTGCCGCGTTGTGGCGTGAAACATCGTCGTTATGTGTTGATCAGGCCGCGTGACGATCTTCGCCGGCACCGAACAGGTTGCTGAAGCAGCGGCCGCACAAGGTGGGATGCGCGGCGTCGATCCCGACATCTCCACGATGATGCCAGCATCGCTCGCACTTCTGTGCCGCCGACGGCGTGACGGTGACCGATTGTTCCGCTTCGTCGGAGACACGGGTAACCACGGCTTCCGACGTGATCATTACGAATTTCAGATCCTCGCCCAGGCTCGTCAACGCATCGAAACGCGTGCCCGCCGCATGCAAGACGATGTCCGCTTGCAACGACGAACCGATCTGGCCCGCGGTGCGTGCTTCTTCCAGTGCCTTCGTGACCTCGCCGCGTACCGTGCGCAACACCTGCCATTTCGCGATCAGCGCCGCGGCGTCGTCGATCTCCGGGTACTGATGATACAGGCCCGTGAAAATCGTATCGCTGCCCGGATGCAGGACTTGCCACGCTTCCTCCGCGGTGAAGGACGCAAACGGCGACATCAAGCGCAGCAAGCCGTTCGCCACGTGCCACAACGCAGTCTGCGCGGCACGGCGGGCGCGCGAATCCGGCGCGGACGTGTAGAGGCGGTCCTTGAGCACATCCAGATAGAAGCCGCCAAGGTCCTCGGAGCAGAATGTCTGGATCGCGGCCACCACCGGGTGAAATTCGTAGCGCTCGTAATGGTCGAGCAGCTGCGCCTGCCACGCTGCCGTATGCGCCACCGCGTAGCGATCAATTTCCAGCCAGTCGGTGACCGGTACCGCATTCTTGGCGAAATCGAAGTCGGACAGGTTGGCCAACAAGAAACGCAAGGTATTGCGGATACGGCGATAGCCTTCCACCACGCGCTTCAGGATTTCATCGGAGATCGACAGTTCGCCGGAATAGTCCGTCGATGCCACCCACAATCGAATGATCTCGGCGCCCAGCTTGCTGGAGACCTGTTGCGGCACGATAACGTTGCCGACGGACTTCGACATCTTCCGGCCTTCACCGTCGACGGTGAAACCGTGCGTCAGCAGTGCCTTATAGGGGGCCCGGCCGTCCAGCATCGCGCCGCTCAACAGAGAGGAATGGAACCAGCCACGATGCTGGTCCGACCCTTCCAGATAGAGATCCGCCGGGAATGCCGATACTGCTTTGTGCGATCCACGCAGTACATGCCAGTGGGTCGTGCCCGAATCGAACCATACGTCCAGCGTGTCGCGGTTCTTTTCGTAGTGCACCGCTTCGTCGCCCAGCAGGTCTGCCGGTTCCAGCGATTGCCATGCTTCGATGCCCTGTTCCTCGACACGTTGTGCGATCAGTTCGAGTAGCGCGATCGTGCGCGGATGCAGCTCGCCGGTTTCCTTATGGACAAAGAACGCCATTGGCACACCCCATTGACGCTGGCGTGACAAGGTCCAGTCCGGACGGTTGGCAATCATGTTGAACAGGCGTTGCTTGCCCCATGCCGGGAAAAAGCGCGTCTGCTCGACGGCGGCCAGCGCGGACTCGCGCAACGTGGCGCCGCCGTCCGCGGGCGTCAAGTCCATGCCGGCAAACCACTGCGACGTGGCGCGATAGATGATCGGCGTCTTGTGGCGCCAGCAGTGCATGTAGCTGTGCTCGTGCATCTCGTCGTGCCACAACGTGCCGGCTTCGCGCAGTGTCTCGACGATCTTCGGGTTTGCTTCCCAGATTGTCAGGCCGCCGAATAGTGGCAGCGTGGATGCGAAGCGGCCGTCGCCCATTACCGGATTGATAAAATCCTCGTCCGTCATGCCGTGCGACTTGCACGAGTTGAAGTCCTCGATGCCGTAGGCCGGCGCCGAGTGCACCACGCCGGTGCCGGTATCCAGTGTTACATAGTCGCCGAGGAAAATCGGCGCGGTACGCGCGAAGCCGGCATCCATTTCGGCCAACGGATGATGAAAACGGATACCCGCGAGCTTTTCACCCGGTGTCGTTGCGACGATCCTGCTATGCGGCATGTCATCCATGCTGGTATCGCCATCGGTGGCAAGCGGCGCCAGGCCGTATTGCGCCAGCGCCGATGCCACACGGTCGGTTGCCAGTAGCAGGAGACCGGCCGCCGTGGCCACCAAGGCATATTCGATTTCCGGATGCAGGTTCAACGCCTGGTTGGACGGGATCGTCCACGGCGTCGTCGTCCAGATAACGATCTGGCCGGTCTGATCCGGGCGGCCGCCGGTGTTCGGCGGCAGCGCGTCGAGACCGAAGGCAGCGGCCAGTTTATCCGGCTCGGCGAACGGAAAGCCCACATCCACCGCAGGGTCCTTGCGATCCTTGTACTCGACTTCCGCCTCGGCCAAGGCCGAACCGCAGTCGAAACACCAGTTCACCGGCTTCAGTCCGCGATAGATGTAGCCTTTGTCCAGGATCTTGGCCAGCGCGCGCAGTTCGCCGGCCTCGTTCTGGAAATTCATTGTCTTGTACGGATCGTCCCAATCACCCAGCACGCCCAGGCGCTTGAAGTCGACCATCTGGCGGGTGATCTGCTCGCTGGCGTAGGCGCGCGCGCGGCGCTGCACCTCCGCCGCCGGCAGGTTTTTGCCGAATTGCTTTTCGATCTGGATCTCGATCGGCATGCCGTGGCAATCCCAGCCAGGCACGTAGGCTGCATCGAAGCCTGCCAACGTCCTGGCCTTGACGATCATGTCCTTCAGGATCTTGTTGACCGCATGCCCCAGGTGGATGTCGCCATTCGCATAGGGGGGACCGTCATGCAACGTGAATTTTGGCCGGCCGGCACTGGCTTCGCGGATCTTTTGGTAGACACCGCGGTCTTCCCACTCCTGCACCCACATTGGTTCGCGCTTCGGCAGGTCGCCCCGCATCGGGAATGGCGTATCCAGCAGATTGACCGGATAACGCGACGGCGTGCTGTCCTTGCCACCCGGCTTTCCTGCCTTGCCCGCGTCGCGCTTGGCAGCTTTGTCGTTGCCGGCGTTCTGTTCGGGTGAAGTGTTATTGCTCATTGCAATCCTTGTGCTCTGACTTTGTACTTTTCTACGCGTCCGGAATTCGGCGCGTGGGCGACTCGGCGTCCAGACCGCGGCGGCCGTCGACGCTATTGTCGTCGGTCTACCGGGTCGTTGCGCCGAACGCGTACTGAAAACGAATAGCGTCCATTGACGGGCTCGCCGGTCGTGGTGCGGGGTGATTACGGTGGCGTGTCAATGCTGCTGAAGTGCATTTGCCGATGCGGTACGGTAAAAAAACCGTGCACGAAGCAGGCATGCGCGTCGGCAGCTGTCATGCCGGGCATCGTTGGCGTCTTTCGGCGGGCCCGTGGTTCGGGAAAGCGCCGATCAGCTAATTCGGTCTGTCACGCCGGTCGCGGTCCCCCGTGACGCCGGTCCGGTGGGCGGCAGGCCGAAATAGGAACGCGCCTGGGCCACGTCGCGTGCGATGGCCGCGGTCAACGCAGGCAAGTCCACATACCGCGCTTCATTGCGCAGTTTCTTCATGAATTCGACGCGCACGATCTTTCCGTACGCGTCACCACGCCAATCGAAGAGATGCACTTCCAGCAAGATGCGGCCGGAATCATCTACCGTCGGTCGCAATCCCAGGCTTGCGACCCCCATCAACGGTTCATCGGCAAGACCATGCACCCGCACGACCATGATGCCCGCAAGCGCCAGGCGCTTGTGGGATATCCGGATATTCAACGTTGGAAATCCCAGGTCGCGTCCCAGCTTCTGGCCGTGTATGACGTGTCCGGAAATCATATACGGCCGTCCGAGCAACCGCGAGGCACCGTCGAGATCGCCCGCCATCAATGCCGCCCGAACAGCGGAGCTCGACACGCGCGCGCCTTCCGGGTCCGCCAGCGTCGTCATCTGCTCGACTTCGAAACCGAATTCGCGGCCCGCGGCCTGCAGCGCATCGAAATTGCCCGCGCGCTTCGCGCCGTATCGGAAGTCGTCACCGACCAATACCCAGCGCGCATGAAGGCCGTTCACAAGCGTGTCACGGACAAAGCACTCGGCCGGCTGGGACGAGAAGGTGTGATTGAAATGCTCGACGACGACCCGGTCGACACCGGCGGCGCGTAGCGCTTCCAGCTTATCGCGTAGTAACGCGATACGGGGCGGGGCACCGGCCGGATTGAAGAATTCACGAGGATGTGGTTCGAACGTCATGACACACAGCGGCAGGCCGCGTGCGTCGGCAGCCGCGCGCGCTTGCGCAAGCAGCGCTTGATGGCCGCGATGGACGCCGTCGAAATTGCCAATCGTCAGCGCGCAGGGCGCTTTGCTCTCGGCATTGGGGAGACCCCTGAAAACTCTCACGATACCTGTCGGTCGATTTCCAGAAAAGCGTTTGATTATAGACGAAAATGACGGGCTTCGGCGGCATTGGGCATCGCATCGGGCGAGAGGGTCGATCCAATGCAAATGCGACTGCGCGGAGCGGCCCGCAGGCGAGGGGCAATGTTAGAATCCGCCGGATGAAAAATATTGTCATCCTGCTGTCCGGTCGTGGCAGCAATATGCAGGCGATTGCCGATGCGTGCGCGACGCAAGGCTGGCCGGCGCGCATCGCGGCCGTCGTATCGAATCGCGCGGATGCGCCCGCACTGGCGTTTGCACGCGCACGGGGCATTCCGGTCGTGGTGCAGACCGCTGCCGACTTTGCCTCGCGGGACGCGTATGACGCGGCATTGCGGCAGCAGATCGACGCCTTTGCGCCTGACTTGCTCGTTTTGGCGGGATTCATGCGCGTGCTGAGCGCTGCTTTCACCGGGCATTACGCGGGACGGTTGTTGAATGTCCATCCGTCGCTGCTGCCAAGTTTCCCGGGCTTGCATACGCACCAGCGCGTGCTTGACGCAGGGCTGCCGTTGCATGGCGCCACCGTGCACTTTGTCACGGCCGAGCTGGATGCCGGTCCGGTGGTGGCGCAAGCGGTGGTACCGGTGCGCGCCGATGACGATGCCGAGACACTTGCCGCTCGCGTGCTCCGCGCCGAGCATGTCATTTATCCGAACGCAGTACGTTGGTTTGTCGAGGGCCGGTTGACGGTCGACGGTGCCCGGGTGCGTGCACGGCTTGATTATCCTGATACACAGTGGCTTTTCGCCACGGAGTTCGCATGAAATTGCATGGTTTCCTTATCGGTCAGACCGAAACATTGCTGGCCGAAGTGCTGCAGTTCAGCGGGCCCGCCGACGCGGCTGTCAGTCGTTTCTTCCGTACGCATTCCAAATTGGGGCACGCGGAGCGCGGCGTGATTGCCGAAGCGATCTATGCCGTGCTGCGCCGCAAGATGGAATTCGCCCATCTGGCCGAGGGCGGCAGCGGCTCACCTACCCGGCGGCTCACCTTGCTGGGCCTGATGCAGACCGTGGGTCGCGCGGCGTTGAAGCATGTGGTGGCGCCGCAGGAACGGGAATGGCTCGAACATGTGGCAACCATCGATCCGACGAGCTTGCCGCTCCGTATTCGAACGAACCTGCCGGACTGGATCTATCAAGCGCTGGCCACGCGCTTCAGCAACGAAGAGCTGGCGGCGCTGGCAGCGGCGCTGAACTATCCCGCACCGCTGGACCTGCGCGTGAATACACTGAAGGTCAATCGCGATAAGGCGGGCGAGGCGATGGTCGAATTGGGCCAGGAACTCGAGGACACGCCGTACTCCCCGCTGGGGCTGCGTCTGGCTGGAAAGCCCGCGTTGACAAAGATGCAACCCTTTCGGGACGGATGGGTGGAAGTGCAGGACGAGGGCAGCCAATTGCTGTGTCAACTCGTCGCACCGAAGCGTGGCGAAATGGTGGTGGATTTTTGCGCGGGCGCAGGGGGGAAGACGCTGGCGCTAGGCGCGATGATGCGCTCGTCCGGACGCTTGTATGCCTTTGATATCGCGGAGCGCCGCCTGGCGAAGATGAAGCCACGGATGGCGCGCAGTGGCCTGTCGAACGTCCATCCGATCGTGATCGATAGCGAAAACGATGTAAAGATCCGCCGCCTGGCCGGGAAGATCGATCGTGTGCTGGTGGATGCGCCATGTAGTGGCCTGGGAACTTTACGGCGAAATCCGGATCTGAAGTGGCGTCAATCGCCTTCGACGATTACCGAGCTTCAGCCGAAGCAACTGTCGATTCTCTCGGCGGCGGCGCGACTCCTGAAGCCGGGCGGCAGACTCGTGTATGCCACCTGCAGCCTGCTGCACGAGGAAAATGAGGCAATTGTCGAGCGCTTCCTCGCGACACATCCTGACTTTGTCCTGGTGCCGGCAAATACCGTGTTGGCTGAGCAAAAAGTACCGTTGGACACAGGGTCATACCTGTCATTGTTGCCGCATCGCCACGCTACTGATGGTTTTTTCGCAGCGGTACTGACGCGCGTAAAAACCGTGGCGGCGGTTGCCAATGTTCCCCTGGAAGATGCCTCTGAAGTCTGACGCATTTGCCCCGCCCTGCGCTTCGAAGAGCGATCAAATGCAGGTCTATAGCTCGGGAAGGCCGTGTAATGGCCCTCTGAGGCCAGCGTGAATTCTTGCGGTGATTCCACCGCTTGCAACGTAACGCCAGCAGGGCGGTTTTTACGCTTTCTGGAGCGCGGTGGAATGGTCTGATTTTTGGAAGAACCGCACAGATAATGCGGTCATTTTGATGCTGCGCAATGTGATCTCTGCGTTGGAGGTTACAATTTCCTCTCAAGTTGGCGGGAACCGATGGGGTAGAATTGGCTCTCACCAGTGTAGGTTCGCCGTCAAGCACTTTCGTTGCTGCGGCATGGCGCGGCGGCCCTTTAGGGGCTTGTCGCGACGTCAATTGTTGTTGTTGTTCTATCCTCGTCTTCGAGATATATACCTTGGTCGATTCCCTGCTTCAATTCCTCGCGCACGGCATGCTTGATTGGCAATGGTGGCAGATCGTGCTTTACACCCTGGGCGTCACGCACGTGACGATTCTGGCGGTTACGATTTATCTGCATCGTTGCCAGGCGCACCGTGCGCTGGATTTGCACCCGTCCGTGAGTCACTTCTTTCGGGCATGGCTCTGGTTCACTACTGGCATGGTGACCAAGGAGTGGGCGGCCATTCATCGCAAGCATCATGCGAAGTGTGAAACCGAAGAGGATCCACACAGCCCGCAGACGCGCGGTCTGAAGAAGGTCTTATGGGAAGGTGCCGAGTTATATCGCGCAGAATCGCGTAATGAAGAAACGATGAAGAAGTTCGGTCACGGTACGCCGGATGACTGGATTGAACGCAACGTCTATTCACGCTATTCGATCATGGGCGTGGCGCTGCTGATGGTGCTGAACGTAGCAATGTTCGGGCTGGTGGGTCTGTCCGTCTGGGCAGTACAGATGGTCTGGATTCCGTTCTGGGCCGCTGGCGTGGTGAATGGCGTTGGCCATTACTTCGGTTATCGCAATTTCAATTGCGAAGATGCGAGCACGAATCTTCTGCCGATCGGCATTCTGATCGGTGGCGAGGAAATGCATAACAATCACCACACCTTCGCGACATCCGCGCGCTTCTCGAACAAGTGGTACGAGTTCGATATCGGCTGGATGTGGATTTGCGTGCTGTCGACGTTCAAGCTCGCCAAGGTGAAGAAGCTCGCACCAACGCCCAAGCTTCAACGGGGCAAGACCACGATCGACTTCGAGACGCTGCAGGCGGTTTTGTCCAACCGTTATGAGGTAATGGAGCGTTATGCCACGACGTTGCGCCGTGCTTACCGCCAGGAACTGCTTCATATCAAGTCGCTTGGTGCCAGCGACAAGTACCAGGTCTTCAAGAGTGGCCGGAAGTGGTTCCACAAGGATGAAGCGGTACTCGGTGAACACCAGAAACGGCAAGTACCGCAGATTATCGAAAACAGTACCGCGTTGCGTACCTATTACGAGTTGCGCACGGAACTGACGAAGATCTGGGAGCGCTCGAATGTGTCTCGCGAGCAGTTGTTGACGCAGTTGCAGGAGTGGTGCCATCGTGCGGAGCAGAGCGGCATTCAATCATTGCAAGAATTTTCAACGCGCCTGCGTCGCTATGCCTGATGTGATGAAGCGCTGCGTGGCATAGGGAAAGGGCGTCGGCTTGGTAAGCGGCGCCCTTTTCTATGGGTTGGGTGTAGGCGGCAGCGACCGACGTCCGCAGGGGATGGCGGACGACGAGCGATAGCGCTAAAAAGGCAACCATGTCGAGGTTGACCGGACGTGACGGCGATAACCGCCTATCGTCTGCGGCTGTCACAATACCCGACACGACAGTACTGTGCTGTCATCCATCCCGGGTTCCTATTGGCGCAAAAATAAAAAGCCCGGCACGGAAGTGCCAGGCTTTTTGGTATCGCGCGAGAATCGCGACGACAACGAAGCAAGCGAGGGGGACTGGCATTAACGCCAGTGCGGCACCTTACTTGATCTTCGTTTCCTTGTATTCGACGTGCTTACGAGCAACCGGGTCGAACTTGGAGATTGCCATCTTTTCCGGCATCGTCCGCTTGTTCTTGGTCGTCGTGTAGAAGTGACCCGTACCTGCGGTCGATTCCAGTTTGATCTTGTCGCGTGCGCCCTTGGCCATGAGAAATCTCCTTAAGCTTCGCCACGTGCGCGCAGGTCTGCGAGCACGGAGTCGATGCCATTCTTATCGATCAAGCGCAGTGCTGCCGTCGAAATGCGCAGGCGCACAAAGCGATTTTCGCTTTCGACCCACATACGGCGGCTCTGCAGATTCGGCAGGAAACGACGCTTGGTCTTGTTGTTTGCGTGGGAAACGTTATTGCCGACCTGCGGCCCTTTCCCCGTCACGATGCATTTGCGTGCCATGAAGCACTCCTAGTACGCTAATTTTGCTGAATAGCCGGTCGATCACTCTACCGGACCCTGTCCGCGGGGCGCGTGCCGATCAACGTTCGGGAACATTCCGCCGTTGCCTAACGTCTCGTTGCGCCGCCTACCGCCCTTCGCGGGCCGAATCCGTACAACGGTCGAGGTGATTCCTCCTCGCCGCCGAGCAACCGTTTTACCAGCCGTGAACTCGGGTATCCGGGCTAGGCCGGAACACAAAGACGGAGATTTTAGCAGGCTTTCGGCAACGGAATCAAATACATTTGCGATTCAGGGCAGCATGCCCTGGTCGACAAATGAAAAATAGCCTTGCTTGCTGACGATCAGGTGGTCCACCAATGCGATATCCAGCAAGCCGAGCGCCTGTTGTAGTTGCCGGGTCAGTGCGCGGTCCGCGGCGCTGGGCAGCAGTACGCCGGACGGGTGGTTGTGCGCCACGATCAGTGACGTGGCATTCAGATCCAACGCGCGCCGTGCGATTTCACGGGGATACACGGCGCTCCTATCCACCGTGCCGTGCGCCATTTCCTCCGCGCGCAGTAGGCGGCAGTGGACATCAAGGAACAGCACGATGAACACCTCTCGCGATCGATCGCCAATCGTCAGCCGAAGATAATCCGCTACCGCCGCGGCATTCCGCAGCGTGGTGCTTTTGCCGCTGAGGGTTTCGCTGAGCGTGCGCCGTACGGTTTCCTGAATGGCGCGCAACTGGGTACGTTTTGCCAGACCGATCCCGGAAATCGACTGCAATGTCTTGTCGTCCGCCTGCAACACGCCGGCCAGCGAGCCGCAGCATATCAGCAGGGCGCGAGCGATGTCGATGGCGCTCCGGCCTCGGACGCCCGTGCGAAGAAACAGCGCCAGCAGTTCGGCGTCGCCCAGCGCCTGCGCGCCCAGTTTTTCGAGCCGCTCGCGGGGGCGGTCCTGTGCCGGCCAGTCACAAATCGCAAGGTGCGAATGTGGTGTGTCGACGACGGTGAGGGTATTCGTGCGCCGCCGCGGACGCGCGCGCCGGTCCGCATCCGTCGCGCGTCGGCCCGGCGCGACGTCGGTGACGATGGGTGCGGGCGCGCCAAGTGCGGGAGGAGGGGAAAGAAGGCTTAGTGTGGGGCATGGCATGGAGCAGCTCCGGATAAGGGCGGTCTACGAGCGGGAAGCGTTGGTGTAAAACGGGGGTGAAACAGTGTGTATGAGCGGACATGCGAGCGTTCGCGCGACCGGCGTGCCACAGTGGCTTACAATGGCGGTCTGTCACCCGGTGCGATTTCGCCGCGCATCTCGCCGGCCCACCGGACCGACCACGGTCGGACTGTTTCGGACATTCTCATGACGTTGATCGACCTCGCCCGCATCGAAGCGGGTTCCCATGTCACATTGCACTATCGTCTGTCGCTCGCGGACGGGACGGATATCGTCAATACCTTCGCCGACAAGCCAGCGACGTTGCTGCTGGGGGCGGGGCAGATGGCGCCGCCGCTTGAAGCTATATTGCTGGGGATGAAGACGGGTGACCACTCGACCATTCAGCTAAAGCCGGATGAGGCGTTCGGGCCACGCAATCCGGAATTGCTACAGTGGGTTTCGATGGCCACGTTGCGCGCCAACAGCATGGTCGGCGAGGATTTTTCACCGGGCGACCTGATCGAATTCAACGCACCAAGCGGTGGGCGGTACGCGGGCATATTGAAGCAGATCGGGGAGACGGCGGCCTTGTTCGATTTCAACCACCCGCTTGCGGGCCAGGCAGTGACCTTTGAAGTTCAGGTCATCGGCATTCTTTGATTTTCATACCCATTCTCGATATGGGAGTACCTACACGATGAACGCGGACACGAATGTAATGGAAGGCGCTGCACCCCAAGTGGCGCCCGTCGTCGATGGTGAGATCCTTTTGGCGCAACCGCGTGGGTTCTGCGCGGGCGTGGATCGCGCCATTGATATCGTCGAACGCGCCATCGCGCTGTTCGGCGCACCGATCTATGTGCGGCATGAGATCGTTCACAATGCCTATGTGGTCCAGGACCTGCGCCAAAAAGGCGCGATCTTCATCGAATCGCTTGATGACGTGCCTACCGGCAGTACCCTGGTGTTCAGCGCCCATGGTGTTTCGAAGGCCGTGCGCGCGGAGGCGGAATCCCGTGGCTTGCGTATTTACGATGCGACATGCCCGTTGGTGACCAAGGTGCATGTGGAAGTGGCCAAGATGCGTGCCGAGGAATACGAGATCGTGATGATCGGCCATAAGGGCCATCCGGAGGTGGAGGGCACGATGGGCCAGACGCCGGAAGGCATGTACCTGATTGAAAGTACGGACGATGTCGCGACGTTGACCGTTCGCGATCCGGAGCGGCTGGCACTGGTGACTCAGACCACATTATCGATCGATGATGCCGCGGAGATCATCACGGCATTGAAGGGGCGTTTCCCGAATATCCGCGAGCCGAAGAAGCAAGACATTTGCTACGCGACCCAAAACCGTCAGGATGCCGTCAAGTTCATGGCGCCACGGTGCGATCTCGTGATCGTCGTGGGCAGCCCCAATAGTTCAAACTCGAACCGGCTGCGTGAACTGGCCGAAAAGCTGGGTGTGCCGTCCTATATGGTCGATTCGCCCGACCAATTGCAGGAAGCGTGGTTCGACGGCAAGAAGCGCGTCGGCGTGACGGCTGGCGCGTCCGCTCCCGAGGTGTTGGCACAGTCGGTGATTGCCCGCATCCACGAATTCGGCAAGCGGGATGTTCGTGCGCTGGAAGGCATCGAGGAAAACATCTCATTCCCGCTCCCACGCGGTTTGACCTGAATCAGGCCGCGCGTCCCGAGTCGAGGCAATGTGTCGGCCAGGGACGGCGGGAATGCGGTACCGGGCAGCATCCTGGCTTTTCATCCGCCATTTCGCGATGTACGCCAACTCCAGACGCATTGTGATAGCCGGAGGCCGCGGTCAGCGCGATCACCCGCAGCGAATGCGCACTTCCCCTTTTCCCTGATATGTCAGCCCAATTCCCGCACGATCGCGGAAATGGGCTAGACGGTTCCCTCTAAATGAGGCGGCGAAAATTACATCAACGTACGCCGTTCATTGGTTAATCGATGCACCTTGACGGGGCTTGGCAAGGCTGGCGCGCCATCCGAAGAGCGGAATGCTTACATGCCTCGTTGTTTTTTGATTTCACAACAACCACCGGCAAAGCCACTTCAGCACTTGCTGAAAGTATTTGTTCGCACCATGATTGTGCGTCGTCAGAAAGGCGGTGATGCACCGCGTTGGCGAAAACAGGTGCAACTATAGAACGCTATTGTCGCAACCTGGACCATTCGGGGTTGCAACGCATATTGCGCATCGAATAAATAACGGTACAATTCGCCCGACTTTGCAGCCCGACTGTTATGAAAGGCTGCCGTGGCGGGGATGTGGAGTAAGTCGATGACGTTGTGCAAGACCACACCGCGTAGTGATGTCACATGGGCATTCGCGTGGGTCGCGAATCAGCGATCGACTCCCCAACATGTGGGCAGTGGCCCGGGCCGGCAGGATAGCGCTCGCGCATGCCTTTGCAGGCCCGGTGCCCGCTGGCTGAACATACAGGTGGGCGTTGGACGTCGCTCCCGGAGACGCGCTGCGTGATTGCTGCGCGGTGCGGCGGGTGGACAAGCCTCGCGCCTCGTCACCGTTTCACAGTGTTTTAGATGCGACCCCGGTATGTGTGAGGGCAAGTTGCTCGCGCACCTACTGAATGTAGTGACATACCAAGCCAGGCGCACCGAGGGTGTGACTGGATCGTGCTGCAAGCAACCCCGCCGGGTCACCGGCACGACAGGCGCCGCCGTCCGCGGCGGTAACAAGGAAGGAGTAGCGAATGGATACCTTCATCCAGCAGATCATCAACGGGCTGGTGCTGGGAAGCATCTACGCGATCATCGCGCTGGGTTATACGATGGTGTACGGAATCCTGGGCATCATCAATTTCGCGCATGGCGACGTGCTGATGGTGGGGGCGATGGTGGCGCTGTCGGCCATCAATGTCCTGCAGGCGCACTTTCCGAACATGCCGGGCTGGCTGATGCTGGTCATCGCGCTCGTGATCGCGGCGGTCGTCTGTTCGATCGTCGGCTACCTGATCGAAAAGGGTGCCTATCGACCCCTGCGTCGTGCGCCACGGTTGGCGCCGCTTATCACCGCGATCGGCGTCTCCATCCTGCTGGAAACGGTGGCGATGATGATTTGGGGCCGCAACCCGTTGATGTTCCCGCAGTTGCTGCCGACGGACCCGCTGAACGTGATCGCGCCGACCGACACGACGCCTGGCGCGGTGATCTCGGGTACGGAAATCATTATCATCGCCACGGCATTCCTCGTGATGGGCGGCTTGTTGCTGCTGGTCAACAAGACGCGGCTGGGCCGTGCGATGCGGGCAACCTCGGAAAACCGGAATGTTGCCGGCTTGATGGGCGTGAACCCGAACTTCGTTATTTCCGCGACGTTCATGATCGGTTCGGCGCTGGCCGCGCTGGCAGGGGTGATGATTGCGTCCGAATACGGCAATGTCCATTTCTATATGGGTTTCTTGCCGGGGATGAAGGCTTTCACCGCCGCGGTGCTGGGTGGGATCGGCAATCTGGGTGGTGCGATGGTCGGCGGCATCGTCCTAGGACTGATCGAGCAACTGGGCGCCGGCTATATCGGTGGTCTCACGGGCGGGGTGTTCGGCAGTAACTACCAGGATGTCTTCGCGTTCATCGTGCTGATTGTCGTGCTGGTGTTCCGTCCATCCGGATTGCTGGGCGAACGAGTCGCGGATCGGGCCTGATCCAGGCATAAACGAGTTTAGGGAAGACACGAAATGGGCTCCATTCCTCCGATTCAAACAACCAACGAGCTGACGCCGTCGGCGCCAACGCCGACGCGTATCGGTACCTGGATCGTTGGCGCTGTTCTGGTGCTTGCATTGCCGATGCTGGTGGGTACCGCCGGTGGCGACTATTGGGTGCGCGTGCTGGACTTCGCGATGCTCTATGTCATGCTCGCGCTGGGGTTGAACGTGGTGGTCGGCTTTGCCGGGCTGCTGGACCTCGGGTATATCGCGTTCTACGCGGTAGGCGCGTACGTGGCGGCGTTCCTGTCATCGCCGCAGTTGTCGCAAAACTTCGCATGGATCGCGGCAATCTGGCCGCACGGCCCGCATTTCTCGATCTGGGTGATCGTGCCGGTTGCGATGGCGGTGGCTGCCATCTGCGGGTGCATCCTGGGCGCACCCACGTTGCGTCTGCGGGGCGACTACCTTGCGATCGTCACACTGGGCTTCGGTGAAATCGTGCGGATTTTCATGAACAACATGGACCGCCCGATCAACATCACCAATGGTCCGAAAGGCATTACCGATGTGGCGCCGGTTCACCTTTTCGGGATCGATTTCTCGAAAGGGCACGATATCTTCGGCTACCATTTTTCCGCGGTCTATCCTTACTACTACCTGTTCGTCCTCTTTTCGGTCTTCGTGATTTTCGTCTGCGTGCGGTTGCAGCATTCACGCATCGGCCGTGCATGGGCGGCAATTCGCGAAGATGAAATCGCCGCCAAGGCGATGGGCATCAACACCCGTAACGTGAAACTGCTGGCATTTGCAATGGGCGCGTCGTTTGGCGGCGTGTCCGGAGCGATGTTCGGTGCATTCCAGGGCTTCGTGTCGCCGGAATCGTTCACGTATTGGGAATCGGTCGTCGTTCTGGCTTGCGTGGTGTTGGGCGGCATGGGGCATATTCCGGGCGTGATCCTGGGTGCCGTGCTGCTGTCTCTGCTGCCCGAGGTCTTGCGCTCGACGATGGGGCCACTGCAACATTTCCTGTTCGGTCACACCATCGTTGACGTGGAAGTGATTCGTCAGTTGATTTATGGCCTCGCCATGGTACTGATCATGTTGTATCGCTCGGAAGGCCTGTGGCCGGCGCCGAAGCACGAGGACCGCGTGGCGAAGATCGCCAAGCGGGGCAATAAGACGATCCGCGCATGAGCTGGCGCAATCTGACGGAGCGGCTAGGAAATGACTGATAACAATGTGCGCCTGTTCATCAAGGGCGTGAATAAGCGGTTCGGGGGCCTGCAGGCATTGTCCGATGTCGGCATGACGATCATGGAGGGCCAGATCTATGGCCTGATCGGTCCGAACGGGGCGGGCAAGACCACGTTCTTCAACGTGGTCACCGGGCTCTACGAGCCGGATTCCGGCGAATTCGTACTGGACGGCAAGACGTACAAGCCGACCACGGTGCATGAAGTGGCCAAGGCGGGCATTGCGCGGACGTTCCAGAATATCCGCTTGTTCGGCGGCATGACAGCGCTCGAAAACGTCATGACGGGCCGTCATGTGCGGACCAAGCAAGGCTTGATTGGCGCGGTGTTCCGTACACCGGGCGAGCGGCGCGAGGAACGTGAAGTCAAGGAACGGGCGCTTGAACTGCTCGAATACGTCGGCGTGTTGAAGTACGCGGACTACACGGCACGCAACCTGTCTTACGGGCATCAGCGTCGTCTGGAAATCGCGCGTGCATTGGCGACCGATCCGAAGCTGCTGGCTCTGGATGAACCGGCGGCCGGGATGAACGCAACCGAAAAAGTCGAGCTGCGCGCGCTGCTGGACAAGATCCGTTCCGATGGCCGTACGATTCTGCTGATCGAACACGACGTGAAACTGATGATGGGCCTGTGCGACCGGATCACCGTGTTGGACTACGGCAAGGTGATTGCGGAAGGCGTGCCGCGAGACATTCAGAAGGATCCAAAAGTGATTGAAGCCTATCTGGGCTCCGGGGGCCATTGATGAGCGAAGCGATGTTGAGTATCAAGGGCCTGGAAGTGAAGTACGGCGGCATCCAGGCGGTGAAGGGAGTGGATCTTGACGTACACCAGGGCGAACTGGTTACGCTGATCGGCGCGAACGGCGCCGGCAAGACCACAACGATGAAGGCCATCACCGGCCTGCAGGCAATCAGTGGCGGCGACATCCAGTACCTTGGCAAGTCGATCAAGGGCGTGCCGCCCTACGAACTGCTGAAGCGTGGCTTGGCGATGGTCCCGGAAGGTCGCGGTATCTTCGCGCGGATGTCCATTCTCGAGAACATGCAGATGGGCGCTTACCTGCGCCGTGACACTGCGGCGATCAAAAGCGACACCGAGCGGATGTTCAACTTCTTCCCGCGTCTGCGCGAGCGTCAGGCGCAATACGCAGGTACCTTGTCGGGCGGTGAGCAGCAGATGCTGGCAATGGCGCGCGCGTTGTTGAGCCGGCCGAAGCTGTTGTTGCTGGATGAGCCATCGATGGGGTTGTCACCGATCATGGTCGAGAAGATTTTCGAGGTGGTGCGCGAGATCTCGTCGGAAGGGTTGACCGTGTTGCTGGTCGAGCAAAACGCGCGTCTGGCGCTGCAGTCCGCCAATCGTGGCTATGTGATGGACTCGGGTATCGTTACGATAACGGGCGCCGCGAAGGACATGCTGAACGATCCAAAGGTACGGGCTGCGTATCTGGGCGAGTAGTAATTATTGCTTGTTTTGTGGGTCGTCCGGACGACCATGCCGGAGCCGCTACGGCCGCCAGCAGGGCGCGTAACAAAAACGCGGCGTGATGAAAAACACCCCAGAAGTCGGGCATCTGTCCGACCTCTGGGGTGTTTTTCTTGGCGGGGTATCGCCATGCCACTTTTTTGTTTTTCCGGCGGGCCAGCAGGCCACCGTACCGTCCGTGACGCGCGCCGTGCGCTTTGCGCCGCGGATGCGTCGTGGGACGGCGGGCCGGTACCGGTACCGCGAGTTACTTCTTGACGACTTTATCGATCGCCAGACGCAGCAGCGCGATCATCTGGTCGATCTCGTCGGTCGTGATGTTCAGCGCCGGCATGAAACGCAGCAGATTCGGTCGCGCGGCGTTGATCAACAGTCCGGTGGGCGTGAGCAGGCGCGCCTCTTCCACGATCTGCGGGCCGATATCGCTGCCCAGCAGCAACGCACGCAACAGGCCTTCGCCACGCTCACCCTGGAAACCGTATTCGTCGGACAGCTTCAGCAGTTGGTTCCGGAGGTAGTCTGCGCAGGCGCGGACGTTTTCGAGGAAACCTGGCGCGACCATCCGGCTGATGACTTCATAGCCTACCGCTGTCATCGGTGGGTTGCCGTTGTATGTTCCGCCCTGGTCGCCAGCAACGAATACCGAGACCGACTCCTTTGCGAGCAACGCTGCCAGCGGGAAGCCGCCACCGATGCCTTTGCCCAGCGTCATGATGTCCGGCTCGATACCCGACAATTGATAGGCGAACAGCTCCCCGGTACGGCCACAGCCGGTTTGCACTTCATCGACGATCAGCAGCAGGTTGTGCTTCGTCGTCAACGCGCGCAGTTGCTGCATGAATTCACGCGATGCCGGGATCACGCCCCCTTCGCCTTGCACCGGCTCCAGCATGACCGCCACGGTCTTGTCCGTGATCTGCTTTTCGACCGATGCGAGGTCGTTCAGATCCGCTTTTGGAAAGCCCGGGACCTGGGGTGCGAAGATCGTGTCCCAGCCGGGTTTGCCGCTGGCGGACATCGTTGCCAGCGTGCGGCCGTGGAAGCTATGGTCAAACGTAATGATCTCGTAGGCGCCATTCTTGTTCTTCTGCCCCCACTTGCGCGCCAGCTTGATCGCGCCTTCGTTCGCTTCGGCACCGCTATTGGCGAAGAATACCTTGTCGAATGCGCTGTGTTGCGTGAGCAGGCCCGCAAGGCGTGCCATGGGTGCGTTGTAATACGCAGGGCTCGGGTTGATCAGCTTGCGTGACTGTTCCGTCAGGGCATTGACCATGCCCTCGTCGCTATGCCCGAGTGAGTTGACTGCCCAACCCTGGATGAAGTCCAGATATCGCTTGTCGTTGTTGTCATATATCCAATTGCCTCGGCCGTGCGTGAACACGATCTCGGGGCGGTTCGTGATGTACATCAGCGAGCTGGTTGGATATTCCTGGAAATTCATCTAAGGCTCCACGGGAAAAAACGGTGACTACTGAATGATGAGCCGTCATTGCGGCATTGCCATGACCGCGTGGAGGCGCAATGCCGTTTCGATCGAGACAATGGTGCAACGGGCCACTGCGATTTCCACCGCACTGGCCCGTTGCCGGACGCACCGCGCGAGGCGGTACGCGTTGAAGCAATGACGGGACAATCGGACAGATGCGCTGTCCGAAACCGCTGCATGCAGCCGTCGCTGCCGGCAAGCTGGCTGCAACTTTCGCCGCGTTACACCGCGTTGGCGAGGTCCGCTTCGCTGGTGAAGGCGTCCGCGTAGAATTCCTCGGCCGGCAATCCGTGGTGTGCGGTGAAGTCACGCACCGCGGACTCCACCATGACCGGCGCCCCGCAGGCATATACCTGATGGCCCGACAGGTCGGCAATATCGGCGATCACTGCATGATGCACGAAGCCGGTTCGTCCCGTCCAGCCATCCGTATCGAGCGGGTCCGACAATACCGGCACAAAGGAGAAGCCGGGTAGCGCGGTGACCCATTCCGCGGCCAATTTTTCGAGATACAGGTCAGCGCGTTTGCGTGCGCCCCAGTACAACGTAATCGGACGGGTGATCTGTTTGTGGATCGCGTGTTCGACAATCGCCTTGATCGGCGCAAATCCGGTCCCCGACGCCAGCAGCACGATCGGCTTGTCGCTGTCTTCGCGCAGGAAGAATGACCCGAGCGGTCCTTCGAAGCGCAAGATGTCGCGCGCTTTCATCGCGGAAAACACATGGTCCGTGAACTGGCCGCCGGGCAGATGCCGAATGTGCAGTTCGATCGGGCCCTCATGGTGCGGTGCGGTCGCGATTGAATATGCGCGCCGCTTGCCGTCCTTCAGGATAAATTCGAGGAACTGGCCAGCCATGTATTGCAGTCGTTCGTTGGCCGGCAGTTGCAACTTGACGATCATTACGTCGTCGGCCGCCTTTTCCAATTCCGCCACGCGGCAAGGGAGTTTCTTCGCCGGCATGTCGCCCGCGCCGGCAATCTCGCGGATCTGGATGTTCAGATCCGCGGTGGCTTGGGCGCAGCAAACCAGCACGTGACCGCGCGTCTTCTCGTCGTTACTCAGCGCCGACGACGAGTGCGGACCTTGCTCCACGGTCCCCTCCACCAGCAGACCCTTGCACGATCCGCATGCCCCGTTCTTGCAACCATAGGGTAGCCCGATACCCTGACGCAGCGCCGCGGCAAGGATGCTTTCGTCGGTATCGACTTGAAATTGGCGGCCGCTGGGCCGAAGCGTAACGTTAAAGCTCATGGATCAATAAAAATCGATATCGAAGGAAAAGGGGGGACGCGCACGGGACCGGCTACGGGCGGATGCAAGCGTTCGCCACGCGCGCGCTACAATGACGGCATGATTGCCACGCGTCTACTCCGCCGCCCCCGCGTCGTCATCGTCGGCTTCGGCGATGTCGCCACGCGCACTATTCCGCTGCTCACTCCCCGTTACCGGATTGTGGCAATGCGGCGTCACGCGGCCCCTATCGCACCGGTCGCCAGGCGCGGCACGGGGCCGGGCGATGCCGCAACGCCATCTGAAGGCGCATCGCCTCGGCACATGCCGTTACCAGCACTTGCATCATCGACTGCGGACGATGCGTTGACGCGGGTCTCGTACGTTGCCGGCGATCTGGACGCCAGACGGTCGCTGCGGCGCGCCGCAGCGTTGGCCGCGTCCGCCTTCGGTGTCCTGTACTTCGCCCCTCCTGCACCAGACGGCGAGGCGGATGCGCGTACGGCACGCTGGATCACCGCCGTTGCGTCCGTGGTCGCGGCGAGGCGTGCGCAGGGCCCGCACCGACGTCGTTTCGGAGGTATTGTACCCGACACTCCTGCCGCGGCGGCTTACCGCCGCGGCGACCGGACATTACGCGCTGTCTACGCGAGTACCAGTGGCGTCTACGGGGATTGTGGTGGTGCGCTAGTGCCCGAAACGCGCGTTGTGTCGCCCAGCAACGCCCGCGCGGTGCGGCGCGTCGATGCCGAACGAAAATGGCGCGAAACGTCCGGTTTGCGGAGGATAAGCAACGGTGCCAGCTTGCGCCACCGGGTAGCGATCCTGCGCATCCCTGGGATCTATGCGGCGGATCGGCTGCCTGAAGGGCGGCTGCGGGACCGGATGCCGGCGTTGCGCGAAAGCGACGACGTCTACACCAATCATATTCACGCCGATGATCTGGCCACCATCGCGGTTCGGGCGTTGACCCACGGTCGTCCGCAGCGTCTTTACCACGCGAGCGACGATAGCCGTCTGCGCATGGGAGACTACTTCGACAAGGTGGCCGATGCGCTGCGTTTGCCGCGCGCGCCACGACTGCCACGTGACGAGGCCGTGAAGGCATTGTCGCCGACGATGTGGTCGTTCATGCGCGAGTCGCGGCAATTGGATAATCGGCGTCTCCATCGCGAACTGGGTGTCCGACTGCGTTACCCGGATGTCGACGCTTTATTGGTCACGCTGGCGGCCCGCACTTGAGTCGCCCACGTAAGAGTTACTTGTTCAGAGGGGCGAGGCAGGCAAGGGTGTCTGTAACGCCGCGAGATCGTCCGACGTGAGCCAGCGCCATGCCCCGGGCGGCAGGTCTTCGGGCAAGGATAGCGTGCCGATCGCCGCGCGGTGTAGCGCCTCGACGCGATTACCGACGGCGGCGACCATCCGTTTCACTTGGTGATACTTGCCTTCGGCGATGGTGAGCATCAACCTGTGGGAGGATAGCGCCGCCGTGTCGAGTGCCCGGCTCGGCGCGGTCTCTCCGTGCAGCAGGACACCATCCTGTAACGTGCGCAACTGAACGTCGTCGAGTGGGTGTTTCACGGTGGCGTGATAGCGTTTTGGCACATGCCGTCGCGGCGACGCCATCGCATGCACGAACGCGCCGTCGTCCGATAGCAGAAGCAGACCGGTGGTGTCCTGGTCCAGCCGGCCGACGCATTGCACCCCCCGTACCGTCAGTGGCGTTGGCAGCAGGGAAAACACGCTGGCATGATGCTGCGGATCGCGTGAACATTCCACGCCTGCCGGTTTGTGCAGCATCAGATAGGCTTTATCGCAAAAGGGCCAGACCTGGCCGTCGACCTCGAGGGTCAGACCAGCGGTCTCCCATTCTCCATCCGGGTCCGATTGCGCGATGCCGTCGATGACGATGGCGCCCCGTTCGACCAGGGCACGGCACGCTCGCCGCGCACCAAAGCCTTGCGAGAACAGGATCGATTCGAGATCCAGGATACCGGCTGCCCGCCGGCGCGTATTACGTTTTGTCATTCCCGCCCGTCGGCTTTGCCTGGTCACCGTCTTGCCGCGCCGTGAACGCCGCGTTGTCTCCTGCATGCCGTTTCTGTACCAGCACCCAGGGCGCGACAACCACGGCCCAAAGCGATGCATCGCTGGCTTCGTAGGTGGCGGCCATGGCCGCGGGCATCCGTTCGAGTAGGCCGCTCGACGCCCATGCCGCCACTTGACGCGCGTCGTCGCCCGCGACCGCTTCGGCCACGCTGACCAGGTCGAGGTCACCGGCAATGTGCAGCAGGGCGCCGCGCAGGTGCAACGGCGCGAGTTCGGACCACTTGACCTGCGCGGTTTCCCCCAGCAGTTTCAGGTAGCGCTCGGACGGTTCGGTGGAATGCGGCAATGTAGACGGCACGATGACGTTGAAAGAATAGAGGAAGCAGGGACGATGCTGGGGGAAATCGCGGAGCCGGTCAATGGGGATCGAGTGTCGCGAAGTGGCTGACCAACGCGATGACCACCAGGGCGATGCCGATCTCGATCCATGTCAGCGGGGCGAATGCACGCTGCAATCGTTGAAGTCTGTCCCGGCGCGTAGTCGACGCAACGCGGTCTACGTCGACATGCCGCATGGCCGGGACGATACCATAGCGATTCACCAGCGCAATCGCGATCATCGCCGCGACAAGCACGCACTTTTCCATCAATCCATCGCGATAAGGCGCATTGGACATGGTGCCGGTCCAGGGAAGCGTGCCTAGAATCCAGGCAATATTCGCGATGCCGGTTGCCACCGCCAACGCGACCGCGATGTGGCCCGCAATGGAAAAACGCTGTAATGTGCGCTGCGCCTCGGCACGGTTATAGGGTTGTAACCGGGGCAACGCAGATGATGGCGTATGCGAGAGTTGCGACAGAATCGGTAACAGGAGGGGGAGCATGCCGGCCCATGCCGCGGTGGCGAGCAGATGCAAGGCGTGGTTCGTGCGTTGCAAGGCACCACCCCAGCCGCTCAGCATGGCCGCATGGCCTTCGAGGCCCAGCGTCATCAGCAGCGCGGCAGTGCCGGCCAAGGTGATAAGCGTGAGAGCGCGGGATCGCGCGAGCGCAAGAGGGGTCGTCGCCAGTACAAGTACCAGATGCAATCGCCAGACCGCACCGAACGGCGTGTCCAGCACGGCAAGCCACATCGATGGCTGCCAGGCGTCGTCCCACCCACCAGTCATCTGCGCCGTTTCAATCGGAACCAGGGCGTAGGCACTAAGTAGTGTCAGCACAGCCATCCACCATGTGGTGCGGCGCGTGACGCATATGAGGTGGCGTGCGGCGCCGGGCATGGCGATGATCCCGACAAACAGCGTTCGCCCAAACCACGCGAACAGCGCGGCGAAATGGAGGAACCGGCAAACGACGAGCGCGCTTTCTACAGACATCGGCAGGAACGGGAACAATAGGCAGATAACCGCGTGATGTTACTGCACCTGCCTTTCAACCGGCATCCGATCGCACCGGCGCCGCCGTGTCGGTGCGCATGGGCGCTGTATTCCTGCGGGTGTTTTCGTTCGGATAAGTCTTGCGTGCGCCTTTAGTGGCAGGTCACCCATGAGGTGAGCGCTGGCGGCATTGCACTATCCGACGGCTTGCATGCCGGATGACGCTATAGGCGGCTCGGCAGGCCCGACGACGTTCGCATTGTCCGAACGTTGATAGCGGGTGAAGCGTTCCGCATTCGGCAGCGCTTGCAGCGCGGCATCGATGCGCGTAATCAGCGCGTCGATGACAATGGGCTTGCGCAGCAGGATGGCTTCGGCGGGAAGATCCGCCCGGACCAGATCCAGGTTGATGTGGCCGGTCATGAAGAGGATGGGCAATCGGGGATGCATCGCCCCAAGGACCCGCCCTAAAAGCGCGCCGTTGAACCCGTGCATCGCACAGTCGCTGATGACAATATCCGGTATCGAGAGATCGATTTGCTGAAGCGCCGCCAACCCGCTTTCCACTTGCTCCACGACGAACCCGGCTTCCTCCAGCAAGGCCGCAAGCGCCATGCGCAGATCACGCTGGTCGTCAACCAGCAAGACCCGGGGCGGTTGCGGCGGCGGGTCCGCGGATGGCGGGATGCCCACCACTATCGCGGGCGGCACGCCGTCCAACATCGCCTGGCTGGTTTCCGTCGATGCGACGAGGGCGGACATCTCGTCCGCCGTACTGATGCGCAACCACAAAGTGACCGTCGTGCCGGTGTGTGGCGAGGCATCGATGCGGGCTGTGCCGCCTGCTTTCAGCGCCGCCGCCTGGACCTGAGCCAAACCCAGTCCGGTCCCCTTGTTTGCCGGTTTTGTTGTGAAGAAAGGCTCGAATGCCCGGGCCGCGACATCCTCCGGCATTCCCGGTCCGGAATCCGAAACTTGCAACATGACGTAATCACCCTCGGCAAGCGGCGGGGTCATGGCGTCGCCCTGGGAAGGTGTTACATCACCCACCGCGCCACCAGACACTGCCGTGCCGGCAATCGATGCGGATGCGCCGTCGTGCTGGACCGCATCGACCCGTGTACGCATGGTCGTGATGCGGATGCTGCCAACGTTGCGCATTGCGTCGCGGGCGTTGATGACCATATTCATCATGGCGGCTTCGATCTGCGTCGCGGCGCAGTCGATACACGCCGTGCCCGCGTTCAATGCAAATGTCAGGCGGATTTCCGGACCCAGGACGCGGGCGAGGAGGTCTTCGATGCGCTCGATGGTGGCATCGACACAGCACACCGGCTGCGCGGCCTCCTGGTCCTCGCCGTCAGTCCGGTTACGCGAAAATGCCAGAAGCTGGGATACCAGGCTGGCACCGTGCTCGACCGCGAGCATGCCACTGTTTGCCCAACGTCGCACGTGCTCCGCCTGTTCAGCCTTGCGTTGCACCAGCTGCAGGCTTGTACTGATGGTCTGCAACAAGTTGTTGAAATCATGCGCGATACCACTGGCCAATTGTCCGACGGCGTTGACGCGTTGCTCATGCCGCAGTCGTGCGTAGAGGCCTTCGTCGGCGTCCGAAGCGTCAGCCAACGCCATTGTGATTTTCTGTCGCAAGGCATGGTTTTGTCGCGCGCGCGCAAGGCCGAGTTCGCGCAACTGGATAAGCGCCGTCGCTTGTCGCGCCAATGCTAGTAATCCTTGTTGCTGGGCGGCAGTGAACGGCGCCAGGCCGCTCTTATCGTCCAGCGAGCGAGGCTTGGTGTCGATGACGCAAAGGGTGCCGAGCGCATGGCCGTCAGGGGAGCGTAGCGGCGCACCCGCGTAGAAACGGATCCCGGGTTCATCGGTCACCAGAGGATTGCCGCTGAATCGCGCGTCCGCGGTGGCATCCAAGACAATTGTCAGCGCTTCGGGCTGCAGAATCGCGTGAGCGCAAAATGCCAGGTCCCGATGCGTCTGCGTGGCATCCAGGCCAATCCGGGCCTTGAACCATTGGCGGTCCCGGTCAATGAGCGACACCAATGCAATAGGCGTATCGCACACCGTAGCGGCTAATTGGACAATGTCGTCGAACGCTATCTCGGGCTCGGTATCGAGTAGTGCAAGCCGCTCCAGTGCCGCGATGCGCGCAGCTTCGTCCGCGGGCAACGCGGCAGCTACGGCTTCTGGCGTGGTGACAGGGAAACGATCTCGCATGGGCGGTGCCGCGCAATGGTGCGTAAAAACGTGAAAAAGACCGATCTGTCGCGAATAGTTTGCAGTAGCGCCCGTGGGTATCGAATGATTGTGACACGTCCCTTCATAACGCTTGCCAGGCCTTGCAATCAAGCCAAGCGCACCGATAATGCGGGGAAAATTGTCTTGTCACTCACGCCACACGGGGTACATCACGGTACGTGCATCAAAGCTAAGCACGTCTCGTGCCTGGTGAGCATTTCAAAATTTTCATATGCTTGAGACGATGATGGAAAATCTTCATAGTCATTTGTCAGTTTAAATGTCTAGGTGTAAACCCGGAAATTGGGTCGAGATCGGCGTTGTCCGGTGATCTGTTCGATAAATTGGTGCTTTAATACGCGCCGTTTGCCACTTTAAAGTTGTATTGGCAATTGTTATAACCACATATCACGGTCATACGGACCAGTCTTTCGTTATCCTTTCATTTGAGCGATGACGGGTTCTCGGGGAATGCTTTGGATACGACGCATGCGATTGCCGCCAGCGCTTGGCTGCAGCACGATTCACAACTGATACTTGCCTGCGTGTTGGCACTGGCGACTGTCGTCACGCTAATTGCGGTGTTACGGATCGCGCCGTTTTTCGCGATCCTGCTTGGCACCTTCGTTGCCGGTGCCGTGGCGGGCCTGCCGATGGAGAAAGTCGCAAAAGCTTTCAGTCAGGGGGCAGGCGGCTTGCTTGGCGATGTCGGCGTCATCATCGCTTTGGGTGCAATGCTGGGCGCGCTGATGGCGGAATCAGGCGCGGCGGATCGCCTTGTCGACGCGATGTTGCGTCGCTCGACGCCACGTACGCTGCCTTGGTTGATGGCAGGTGTCGCGGTGATCATCGGCTTGCCGTTGTTTTTCGAAGTTGGCCTGGTCGTCATGGTGCCGATCATTTTCGTGATGGCACGACGCGCGAACCAGCCGGTGCTGCGAATCGCGATCCCGGCATTGGCCGGCATGACGACATTGCACGCGTTGCTGCCGCCGCATCCGGGTCCGCTGATTGCCGTCAGTGCGCTGCACGCGGACCTGGGCATGACGATTCTGCTGGGTTTTATCGCCGCAATCCCGGCCATCATCATCGCAGGCCCGCTTTACGGGATGTGGCTGGGTCCGCGGATCGCCGCGCAACGCGCACGCGATGGAGAGTCCGACGCGGCGGCGGTGGCGATTGGGGCAACCTTTGATGGTGAGCATGCCGCGGTGCCGGTTGCTGACGCGGATGCATCGCGGTATCGTCGCCCGAGTTTCGGTATGTCGTTGATCACGATCCTGCTGCCGGTGATCTTGATGCTGGGGCGGACCATCGCCCGGTTGTTGCTGCCTGCCGCGTCACCACTCACGCAGGCACTTGAATTCCTCGGCGAACCGATCATCGCCTTGAGCCTCACGGTTATCGTGGCGATCGTTGGTTTCGGTTGGGCCACGGGGCGTGGGAAGAACGAAGTGGGCAACATCCTGCGTCGCAGCCTTCCGCCGATTTGCATCTTGCTGCTGACTATCGGCGCGGGCGGCGGCTTGAAGCAGACATTGGTATTGGCCGGGATCAGCGACACGGTTAGCAAGGTTGCCACCGGTACGCATCTGCCACTAGTACTACTGGCCTATCTGATTGCAATCTGTCTGCGTCAGGCGACCGGCTCGGCAACGGTCGCCACCACGACCACGGCAGGCATTGTCGCGCCGTTGGCGATGGGAATGCCGGCAACGCATGGTGCTTTGTTGACACTGTCGATTGGTGCGGGTTCGGTCTTCTTCTGTCATGTGAACGATGCTGGTTTCTGGATGGTCCGGGAATTCTTCGGCCTGAAACTCAAGGAAACGATTTGGGTATGGTCGCTACTGCAGACCTTGGTTTCCGTAGTCGGCATTACGATGGTGCTTGTGATGTGGAAAATATTGACCTGAAAACAGGACCATGTCCTGTGTTGCGTCCGGCGCGCCATTCCTTCGTTTCTTCAATGACGCGATGATCAGGCCGAGCTAGTGTTTGAAGCTTCAGTTTGCTTCGATTAACCGCTTTACTTCGGTGGAAAGTCGGAAATGTCTATCCAAGTCGTCTTACTGGCCATGGGTCTGTTTGCGGTAACCTTCATGAGTCCAGGCCCTAATCTGCTGGTTGTCGTGCAGGCGAGTGTCACACAGGGGCGAACCGCCGGCTTTATCACGGGACTGGGCGTAGCCGCCGGTGATGCGCTTTACGCGGCGCTGGGCCTGTTGGGTATGGCGACGATGATCGCGAAAGGCGGGACGTTGTTTTCGGTTATCAAGCTTGCCGGCGGCATGTACTTGATGTGGTTCGGCTTGCGTATGTTCCTGGCCGGACAACGTGCGGCACGCAAGCGGGCAGGTGCCAATAGTGTTGCAGGGCGGGGCGCGGTAACGGCATCGGGATCTGCGCTGGCGCCGCGACATGTGCTCGACGCAGGAACGTCGGGCGATCCCGTGGATGGCGCACCTGCTGCCACACCAGTTTCGTTGTTCCGGCGCGGCCTGCTGACGGATCTCGGCAATCCGCAAACAGCATTGTTCTTCGCCAGCGTTTTTTCCGTCGTGCTGACGCCTGCGACGAATTGGGAAACGAAGGTGGGGACGTGGGTTGGTATCGTCATCACCTCGCTGGCTTGGCGTTGCGTGGTGAGTCAGGCATTTTCCCTGCCGGTTGTACGCCGGGCGTATCAACGCGCCAGGCTGTTGCTGGAGCGCATTACCGGGCTGGCGCTGGCGGGCTTTGGTGTACGGCTGTTCTATCAGGGTTGGCAGCGGACTTGAACCTGTACGCCGGGTTGTTTGCAGCTGTGTCGATCGTCGCTTTTATAACTGCTTTGCCATGAAGCAAGTGTTTTCCACCGGCGTCTCATAATAGGCCGGAATGTCGATGAAGCCCGCTTCACGATAAAGCCTTTGTGCCGCGACCATCGTTGTCAGCGTATCGAGCCGCATCTCCCGATAGCCAAGTTTGCGTGCGTGGTCGACAACCGTGGCTACCATCGCCCGTCCGACCCCCATCCCGCGCGCATGTTCGGATACAAAGAGGCGCTTTACTTCGCACAGCCCTTGCGTTGCGGCGTCCGGCAGTGGGCGTAAGCCGATGCAGGCTAGCGGCGTGCCGTGCACCGTATGGCGCGCGAGCCAGAGCTCGCCATTGGGTGGCGCATACTTCCCCGGCATCGTCGCCATTTCCTCCTCAAACGACTGGTACGACAGATCGATCCCGAGCCAGGCAACGTACTCGCGGATCAATGCAATGGTGGCCTCCAGGTCGCGTTGCGTGCGTACCGGTACGATGGTGAACATGGGGGCAGAAGTGTCGGTTGGATCGCGGGGCAGGGACATGGAATCTTGCTTGGCCATCTCGAATATCGTACGGGCAAAGCGGTGTTTTTACACGTTTTGTCTGCGGGCTGCTCAGGAGGGGCAGGTCACATCGATCAGATCGTTCGCTCGAAGTCTTCAGAATACCAGACCCAATTATTGCGACAGAACCGACGCGGTTCCGTATATCAGTCACGGTACCTATCGTGTGCCATGAACATATACGAAGGCGCGTCTTTCGCGGCTAGGAATCCGTAATGGTCCATACCGCATCGTCAACGGACCAGTGCACACATTTCCGCCCTCTGCAAGATCCCAAGACGGCGAATCCTCATCCAAGAAGAAATCTACACGAGCATATCGTTTTGGCTTAAATGCATTTGGGAGACGAATTTCCTGGCCCTGTAGCTTATCGAGCAACGCTTCGACGGGATCGAAGTGATAAGCATCTCGCACGATATCGCATATGAAGCTCCCCGCAATTGAACTGACCCCCGAAAGTTGGACGGTTTAACGTCAGCAGATTCCCGCCCGAATCCGATAGTCAACAGGACTCAAGCCACCAAGCTTGACCTTGATACGTTGCTGATTGTAATAGTGAATATAC